>Ga0123342_1002347_pt1 | contig 31433 bp, 13 predicted proteins | sample Turbeawhitnodule_FD_89960 | JGI IMG/M metagenome (GOLD analysis project Ga0123342, IMG submission 89960) | Root nodule microbial communities of legume samples collected from Mexico - Turtle bean Mexico white nodule | ecosystem: Host-associated > Plants > Roots > Nodule | place: Mexico: Nepantla... | reverse complement strand
CTGGTCAATGACCTCAACTATTTATGCTTTTCATTAAGTTTAATTTTTTTACTGTTGCATAATTGTTAAAGTACGAGTTTGAAAAATATGTAGGACGCTTGGTAAGGTATGAACCAACTGAAATACCCTGATTTGGGTACGGAATCAAGCATTGGATATTATGTTCGGGTGAACCAAAACATAACTTCGTTTGGGTCAACTTGGGACAAACCGAAATATCCTGTCCGATTTGTGGGATACTATGTTGCATGGGTTTGGAATCAAGCATCTCATGATATGATACAATACTTAAATACTGACTTTTTTTTAAATACTGGGAGAAGGATATATGTTAGTTATTAGTAAAATATGTATATTCATATGTGTAACTGAAATATCTACACGTGATTGTCCTATCCTAGACCAAGTTTCAAGTTTTCTCTCTCCCAAATCCGTATATTATAATTTTGAGGTTGGTGTGTACTTCAAGGATGGTGAATATCCAAAAATAAAGGATACACGAAAAACACAAATGCAGGTGTATTATGAGTATTGGTTTTGGTATGTATGCGCCATCATATTGGGAGTATCTATGTATCATAGGTTGAATATAAAATTTTACCATATGGATATTTGAAACTTTGAATTTATTTTGATAATTTTTAACTGATTATATCTAAATTGGATTAATATTTGATTCACTTAATTTTATTATGTATTTGTGGAGCAAGCTATGTGTTGTGTTTTTCTTACTAATATTTAGAAGCTACTTTTATTGATATTGGCTTTCTTAGTTTTAGTTTACCGATGTTTACAGGAGCTTTATGGGTTATCTTATCTCTGCTCTGATCTTGTAACAAGCCCTCGTGTGCCTAGATTTCAGGTGCATGTTTGTATCTTGTTTATGTTCTTTGTTGTAATTGTTTCATCTTTAAAATGTAAAGATTCCTTGACTCCTTATTGGTTGGCAATTGTTACATCTTTTCTTTTAAGATATTGGAACTGTAGCACTAGCATTCTGACTAATTTTTGTAGACTTTTCACTTAATGATGTCATCATTTTCTTAAAAGAGAAAATTAAAATCGAAGAGGAATTATATTAGAGAGAAAGGAGGTAAAGTACACTGGGTAAGGATAATATATTCTCTAAAACACAATAAATTAATTACAACAAAGAGCATGATAAGTTTGGGAATTTTTTAGATAAAAGAGAAGTTTAGGTAAGTTAAGCTTTAAGGCTCAAAGAGTGCTTACTCCTTAAAGAACGCTTACTGAGGTATGCAGCAAAGAAAGACAGCCAATGTCTCTGCAGTTAAAATAGCAGCTTGAAGCCTTAAAGAGTGCTTACTGATGTATGCAGCAAAGACAGACAAACCAGTTTCTCTGAAATTAAAATAGCAACTTGAAACAGCCATTGACCAAAGACCCAACAGATAGCATAAATAAACCCTACCTTGGAGGCTGTTGCAATTTTAAGGGAAATAAAACTCAAGGATGTGTTTATTGACATTAGATATGTATAATATGTTGATAACTTGGTAATATTAAAAATCAAACATCACTCACAAATGTCATAGATAAAAACATATAATATGCAAAATATAACATGTAATAAAATCAAATGTCAGTATTTAAGTTCAATAGCACATGATATATTTATTAGATGCTAGAATTAGAGATTAAATAAAAATAATTATCAATTGTCATAACATTGGAAAAGAATTGTATTAATCATTGTGATATCGAGTTTTAATTTGAAAAAACAAACCAATTTTTCCCTTTTTCCAGTTTACTCACTGGTTTGTACAATAACCAGGTTTATACTGTTTTTTCAATGTCAGTTTTTGGGTTAAATGGGCTGATCTATTGTCTGGTCTAGTTTGGACAGCATAGATGAATGCTTAAACTTATAATGATTAGTTATGAGTACTCTTGGATTAATTTTATCTGTTCGTGTCTTTTTCTTGCTGTTCTACAAGTCTAGATCTGAATTCCAGAGTTGGTCTCCATATTTATCTTTTCTGCAATACCAAGTTCTATCACATTATGTTCAATAATTTAATACATAAATTGTGTGTGCTTTTACCAGGTGCTCGATGCATTAGTTAGCCTCTTTTGCCGTTCTAATATTTCTGCAGAGACACTGTGGGTTGGTGGTTGGCTTTTACGCCAGTTGCTTCCTTACAGTGAAGCAGAATTCAATAGTCATCACCTGGAATTGCTGCAAGTAAGAACATAAGTAGGATGTGCCTATAATTGTGTATTTGTATATGTATGATCCCCACCTCTGTTCTTAGTATATTGAAGTTTTTGACTGGGGCTGATTTGCACACATGGAACATCTTGGTTCATTGTCAATTTAATGTTCTCCCAGATATATAACTGGCAAAGACTTGATTATTTTTGTGTAGACGAGATAAGAGAAGAAAATCTTTTATTGCAATGAATATGTGTTTCTAGAGATGGTGAATTATTATACCCTTTTAAAGTGTATGATAGAAGAAATATATTGGAGTCCAATGGCGATGTGTGATCTATATAGTTGACCTCATATAGTGGTATGGGGGTTATTTCTAAATTCCAAAAGGATAAAGTTTTTAAAGTTGTTAATGAAGTTTCTTTAATTTGCTAACTTGTAGTCAATGAGTGACTCTATTTGTTGGTGGATTGCTTTCATTGACGCATGTGTCAATGACTTGCAAAATAATTAATCAAATGTATTGGTATAGACATGAATTTACCATATTTTCATTTAGTTATTGTCATTGCTGCTATGTGCATCCCTAATAGCTGTTGCATCTATTTTCCTCCCAAATACAGGTTTCATACAAGAATTCTGCTACTGCTCTTGTAAAGGAGGTTAGAGGTTTCTGGCCCGATCTTCTTATCACTGTTCTTTGCAATGAGTGGAAAAATTGCAAAAGAGGTACTTTTGTATATTATTGTGCTTAATGGATGTCCATGTTCAAGAGTTTTACTTTTGTGCTTCAACCAAGTAATTGTTTACCTGTAGCGATGGAGTCGTCTTACCCTCCAAAAGAACCAAAATGTGTACTTTTTCCTACTCAGATATTATCTTCAGAAGGTAAGCTTGTTCCTTTAGCTGTTCCGACATTCATTTTTTGCCTTTGGCTGGTGCTTTGAGGAGAATTGTAAGAACGCCTTTAATTTATGTTTCTGTTTATACAGAAGATACACCTGAAGGCTCATCATTTGCTGCTGGAGAAAGGATGCATGAATTGGCAAAGGTCTTCTCGTTATTCTTTGTCTTGTTATTTTCTTACAAGTGAGCTAATTGCATACACGCTAACACTGTCAAACTTTTCTCAATTATGTTTTTTCTTGAATTGTGTGCCCACTCTGTCTTAGGTATTTGTAGTTCTGCACCAAATTCAAATATTCACTTTAGGTAGACCTTTGCCCGAGAAACCTCTTATTTATCCTCCTGGTGATCTCCCAGCAAATTCTCGTGCCCAGACTTCGGGACTTGATTTGTCAGGCCCTAAACCAGGGACAGAAGTCAACCTTGGTAAATGTTCCTAACTGGAGTTTTCTGTTTTCTCCCTTATCTGATTTTACATATAAAGAGGTTATTACTTTGACATAAAAAAGATAAATGGCAAAAGGAAGAAAGGAGAGAAAAACCTGGGGTTTTGGTGGGGGGCGTGGTAGCGGTGTAAATTCTGTCCTGATCTTAATATTAATACAGCGATAAACACATGATATGATAACCAACTGCTCCTAGTTTCAGATAGATATTTATGATGTGGGCTATCATTAAAACACCTAGTACTGTTAGATACCCATGTTGAATGTTCCAAAACATACAAATATCTTATATGTCATAAATCCTAATTTTCATATCATATGATGTACGTATACTATATGTGTATCCAATGCGACGATACGATTGTTCTAAAAGTATTAGGATACGATTGTTCTAAAAGTATTAGGATACATATTTAAAAGTGTATGAAAGTTCATAAAACATTATAAATATATTATTGCAATTGTGTAAATCCAAATTAGAAACATCTCTAAGATATTCTTGAAATACATATCATTGTCATCATTAATTACTTTCTATTATTTTCATATAGTAATAAAACTACCGAACTCATTACTTTTTCAAAAAGAATTCATATAGAGAACAACTCCCATATTTGGTTTATGAAGAGACAATATTTCTATTTTTATATTACACACTTGTATGTTTCTTGTAGTCAATCTTTCAAAGAGGTGGTTATCATAGCTACCTCAAAATCTTTTGATCAAATGATTCCGAACCCAAATTGGGTTCACTTGGCACCAATAATAGAACCAAAACATTGCCACGCCCTCCATGCTCATGAATGCATATTGCAACTTATGGAATGAATGAATTTCTTGTACCTCAATTTTTCAGTCCTAGCAATCCACCCAATTGGATTTGCCCTCACAAGCATTGGCAACTTTGGCCCAAATTTGTGCTTCCTCCATCTATAATACTTTATCTCCCTTGAAAATCTAGCAAGTTAGATCAATTTGTTTAGGAACCAAGAATTGAAATGAGAAAGCAATTTTTTTTTTACTGAATAGAATGAAAAGAACAAGAAATAGGAGAGTAGTATCTACTCACTCCAAGGGTTTCACCTTCACAAAGGATTTTCCATGTTTATATCTCAAACCAACTAACTAATTCGTTAATATCCAAACTATCTTAATTAACTTCTACTTCTCCTTATATCCTAATACTATCTTAGAATTTTGGCCTAATACAATCCTATAAACCCAATTTTTATAGTGTGGTTTGCACCCTATTTATATTCTCTACATATGACTAGTTAATGCTGAAACTAAACCACTACCCCTTGTTGAAATGAAGGCAACCTCCAAAGAGGCTGCAACTAGGGAAACCTATGGTTGACCACAATTAAGGTGGCTTCTTTGTGGCAAATGTGGGTGTCCCAACAATGAATCTAGAATTGAGTTTGATATCTTAAAATTTAGAATCTGGGCCTAATTCAATCCCACAAAATTGAGGTGTAAAGAGAACGTTGTTGCCCACTTATGTAATATAATTTGGCCATATCTTTAGTTGATATAGAAAATTAAGCCTCCAGTCTTGAGTTTGGTATTGGTATTTAGACAACTCCCTAAGAGGCTGCAACTAAGGCAGGCAAAGGGTGGCTGCCTTTAGGTGATTTTCCAAACCCTCTCTCCCTCAGACCCTGGACTTCTCTGGAGTGTTGCAAATGCAGGTGGGTCCATGTTAAATTCTGATTTTTATGTTCTACTTTGGCTACATCACCAGTTGGTCTGGGACTAAACGACCACTTGAGGTTGTAATTAAAGCAACTCTCAAGGAGGTTGCAAGGGTGACTACAATTATGATATGATGACTTTCCTGTACTCTCATGTCCAATACTTGTAGCCTGTAGTGTGGCAAATGTAGGTGTTCTGACAATGGATCTAAGAAATGTTATGATACTGTGTTAGAATTTGAGATTTGAGTCCAACTTAATCCTTCAAATTCGGATCGTAAGGGGAGGGGAGCTTTTCACTTATACACTATACTCTGATCATAATTTTGGTTGATGTGAGACTAAAGTAGAATAGGGTACAGGGTGACTGTAATTAAGGTGACTTTTGAGCATATTCCTAGTATGATGTTAAGGGACAGGAGACAATTATTATGTGTATTTTATAAATTTTCAGGGTTCATTCTCTCTGTACCTGTTTCTCTACTCTGGGACCATTTGTGCTATACTTTCAGTAAAATTTTGTATTTAATCATAATAAATTGTGGTTCTCAGAACCGGACTGGACTGGCTGGTTTAACCAGGAACTGGGCCTATGTCCGGTTTGGGGCTGCTTCTTCCTGCACCTCCATACCTTCTTGTGTCACCCCCATAAATTTTTCTTATTCCAAAAATACCCTTTTCAATATTCCGGATTACATAATCCGGAAGCTTTTTTTCAGATGAGTTATTAGCTTCCGGATTATATAATCCGGAAGTCTTCTCTAAATATGAAATTGACTTCCAGATTATGTGATCCGGAATATATCCGGATTACATAATCCATAGCCTTATTATTTCAAATCCAAGGGGGTGGAATGGTATTTTCATATTTAGTATGGGGGTGACACAAGAAGGTATGGAGGTGTAGGAAGAAAGAGTCCCGGTTTGGTAGTGGTGCATAAAACTCGTGAAAAACAGGGTGAACAAAAAAATATTAATAAATCATAATGAACCTTTTTTTTTCTCAAAAAAATAAAAATCATCCTCAAATTTTAGTTATTTTCTTTTTTATTCTAATTATAAACCCGTTATTATTAGTAAATATTGATTTTTATTATTTAAATTTCTGTTTAAGTATGATATACACATTTTATTTAAACTTTTTTGTCTTTTAAATATTAAGAATCTATATCATGTATTATTTTAGTTTTTAACATCATAAAATTATTATATTATATATATCTTTTAGTATTTTGTGAATATTTAATTATTAAAATAATTTTATTAATACTGACTCAATCAACCCCAATTCAATCCTGGTTGAACCATTAAACCTTGAATCGGTGTCTTACTCGGTTCAATGACCAATCCGGTTTTTAAAACATTATAATAAACAGTAATTAAAAACCAATTTCAGTTGGTAATCTATCATTTGTCATTAAAAATTTAGTAATCAAATTAATCCCTCGAAGATTCTTTTTTATCTCTTACTACTCTAGTCTTTCCTTCTTAATTACAACCTGTGACAGTTAAGTTCTTTTGAGAGGTTAATTTGATGACAAATTTATAGAAACTTACAATTGTGTTGATAACAAAAAAATTTGTATGGTCAGTTTGGTGATTTTTGTAACTTTAGCAGACTAAATTGGCGGTATTCCTCTATTTCTTATTTTATTGTCTGTGAATATGTTCCTGACCCAAAGTTGTAATCCATTATGTTGTTAGAAGAGTTACATATACGTATTGTAGGTTGAGAATCAACTAGTTTTTGGTAAAATTGCTCTTATTTTCCATGTGCAGTTAATGCTGTACCCTGTCGAATTGCTTTCGAGAGGGGCAAAGAGCGCCATTTTTCCTTTCTAGCAATCTCTGTAGGAACGTCTGGTTGGCTTGTACTAGCAGAAGAGTTGCCACTAAAGAAGCCCTTTGGACTTGTTCGGGTTGCTGCTCCTCTGGCTGGGTGCAATGTATGTATATTTGTCCTCTACCTTAGCATTTTTATCTGGAATCAAGTAGTTTGGATAGCTGGCAACTACGGTGCAAATTTATGTTATTGGTTTAGTTTGATACAATGGAACAGTGAATGTAATTTGAAAAATCGAATTTTACAATTACTTTTACTATGATTACTTGGTATATAATAATTTTACAATCATTTGTTCTTTGATTACTTAGTATATAATAGTTTTATAATAATTTTCTGTGCTCATTTTTTAGCCCAAGATTGATGATAAACATCCAAGATGGTTACATCTGCGGATTCGACCATCTTCTTTACCTGTTCTGGATCCTGCCAAGTTCAATACCCACGGGAAATCAAAGACAAAAGCTTTTGTGGATGGAAGATGGACATTGGCTTTCAGGGAAGAGGAGTCTTGCAAGTCTGCTTTATGCATGATAGTTGAGGAGATTAATTTTCTGCATGACGAGGTTCACAGAAGACTAAAACCTTTGCTCAACCTTGAAACCTCATTGGATTTATCAGGTCTTGCAGACGAGGTTTCCTCTTCAAACACAACCTCTTCAAATACAACACCTCGCAATTCGGTATGACTTTATTTACAATAACAGGCTGCTTTCTACTCGTGGGGTGGGAAATCATTAAGTCGGTCACCCTTTTTTGTATATCCTCCTAAAATACATACCAAATTTGTAGATTGAGTTAGTGCCATTCTTTTTGTATACTAGCCATTCCTGATTTGTAAGTTTATATTCTCTCTTTCATTCTTTAGGAGCTCTAACCTAGGCCCCATATTTTTTTTCACTACATTATTGCTAAGCTATGTAACAAATGTAAATCTGAGGGAACCCGGTAAAGAAAGTTTTATTCCTTCTCCTGATAACTCTCTATTTCCTTCTTTATTTTCACTACTTATTGTTAATTATATGGAGTATGGAACAATCACATGTTTGGCTACCCGGTTCATCAATTCACATGAAGAATTCAAATGTCATACATGGATGAGTTTATGTAATTCCATTTTGCCAGAATTAGTCATACAACTCACTCAATTGTTACTCTTCTCTTTCATCTCTTTTCATCAAAAATAGGAAAAGTTAACAAATTAAACTGTTAAATGAAAGGGTCTTAATTGTTTATTCTAATGTTCTATTTATTTTTGCCATTAAGAAATAATTATTTTTTAAGGTGGAGTGCCAAATAAATTTTACTATTATGTTTTGGTAAAATGAAAGGTGAAGTTCAGTGAGTCGGAAAGAAGGATGTTTTCCTCATTATGAAGCCAAACCAAATCACTGTTATCAGTATCATTATGCTGAAATTACAAATTGCGTAGTAATGGAAGTTCATGAATCTAATAAAGTCACGTGAAGCCCAGAAAAAGGATTTCATCACCACCCTACAAATGTTTATATTCATTAAACTAACCTGAATTATTTTGTTCCAGAAGATGACACTCTTGATTTGACACATATCATTAAATAGAATCAAGTCTTTTCTCTCAGTTTAAACAAGATTTATTTTAAAAAAATGCACTTAAACAGATTATATTGGAATGTACTTTATTACAATTCTGATAGCACTTATTTACCTTGTTCTAAGAGTCGGAAAAAGTTAGGTAGGCATCAAGAGAAGGTGGGAAATCACTAAAAACGATGAAACTAGAGTGTGTTAAAAAGCTTTGTATGGTTTATTGCGGAAAGGTTGTGTGAGTTAAATGTTGTAGGTGAGAATAAGTTTTTGGCACTCCAATCATGTATCTCTCACATTCAACACAGTTTTGTGCACTCATTACGCCGACACCGTGTGTCTGTATCATCAGATGGAGAAATTCTCTGATAGTACACATTCTTTTTCTTTAAATAGCAAAACCCACTTTTTTCTCCTTTTGTATCATTGTTGTTTTCTCCACTTGATAAATGTTCTTTTCAAATGGAAAATATTAACTCTAGGGAAATATCATTAGTAGCTCCTCCTTGGTAGTCCCCACCTTGACCCCATAGAATTGGGAATGAAGATGGTGCTTCTTTCTAGCCACTCTGTGGAGTCTCACTATGATTCTATGATTGATGGGTAATCCATGAAACACAAGGACTTCTTGCCCTCCTCTTTCAGGGCACATACCAATACCCAAACATAAATTCAATATTTCCATAACTTCTCATCTTAACTTCATTTTTTCAATACACTGACAAATGCATACTAATTAAAGTATATAATTAAGAAAAAACCTTCACCCTCCAAGATAATTTTATATTTTATTATGCTATCAGAAACTCTCTTAAATCTTATATCAGATAAGATCAAAATAATATAATTTTGCTAGCACAGATAAAAATACAAAAGGGTGTTAAGCTTGGTTCACTTTTTCTATTAATTAAAATATGAAAACCCACATAATTCTATAATTCTTATTAAATTTAACAAATAAAAACATGTATCACTACCATTTCTCACAATTTGGATTCTTGCTGATAGTACTATACACCACTGTGCATTCTCATTAAGACTGTAGCTGGGAAGGCTTGGCTTCTTTAACTCGTAATTTTCAGTTTACAAAGACATCGTCCCTGGACATGTTTTTTCTTTTGTCATGTTTTGTGACCACTTTAGCTTAGGATAATACAAATATTCTTAATGAAAGAGAAATGCATTTGAGTGGAAAATATTTACGGTGTGAGTGAATGTATTATTAAGAAGTGAACTTTAAGTATAATTCAATCTTATAAAACTAATTTATAAGGTGAGGTAGGTTTACATCCATTTATATACTATGAAATGTCATAATTTCTAGTTGACGTGGAATATTCAATAACAATTTCTTTAGTGGATAATTTATTTATTTATTTTTTTAAAATTTAAGATTTTAATTACTTAAGAAGAATCAAACTTAGTTTTTCTACACATTTAATTATTTAATCAGTAGTTACTAATTTTAATTATAGAATATCAAAACCTTGTTGTATGAGATAATGAAACATACTAAGAAAAAGCCAAAGGAAAAAACAAAGTTGGAAATAGTGATACTGATCAGTATCTCTTCTCCAAACCCTAAACATTTTCAAGCCCAATTTGTGAACTCAATACACAAATGAATCTCACACATCAAATTTTGTATTTTTCTTTTAATTTTCATTTGGTAGCCACTTTACCCATCATCACAATTGAAAGATTTAGGTTTAAACTTTTAAAAAAACTCTTTGGGTCCTAAATATACTTTTATAATTTGGCTTAATTTTAAATGGGTTTCTACCCTTATCTAAATCTTGTGTTAATAAAAAAGTAATATAAAACATCACTTAAAATAAAGTAGAGCAACACTACAAACCCTAATGATTTCAATCTTATTGCGCTAATAGCTTTCAGATTATTCATCTTGTATTCTTTTAAAAAGGTTGTTGATTAATTGCATTCTCAACAGTGATGATTGGATAAAATTAAGAATTATATGATTGAACACTTTTATTTCCAACTGAACAACACCATTGATAGCTCTTTTAGAGCACTATTAATTCAATCAGAAAGGGACCCAAAACTTTGAAGGTACCTTCCCTCCCATAACATCACAAAAAAGATACCAAAATGGAGTTTGTCATTATGAAATCTGAGTAAGAGCTTTTGGAAAAACTCAACCCTATCACAAGTTTTACTATTTCCCCATTGTTAAAGAACAAAGTCACTACCAACCAATGCCATTTCATCCTCATTCATATAGAAATAATTGGGTTATGTAGTTTAATTTACAGATTAAAAGTTACATTTATTTTACCTTTATATTATTATCTAATTAGGATTATTTATTTTTGTAATAATTATTTATTTGATTGATAGTATACACTTAGTATCATAATTAAATTCTTACCTTAATCTCTCATGTCAATTTTTTTTATATATATATATATATATATAACATATAGTTCTAATAACCTTCGTATCTAAATGATAAATCAACATAAAATATTTTAATATCTTATTTCACATTAAAAAAAACTGAACAATAAATTATTTTAATAGATTTTTTTTACAAATATTAAAAAAATTGAAAAAACCAATTTTAAGCAAAATTACAATAACAAAAAATATATTTAACCATTAAATCATATTTAATTCTTAAATTTAAAATCTTGAGAAAAAAAATTGTAGTCATCTTCCTATTAAAAAGGACTCATATATTTACATTTGGGTTCTTAAAATTAGTTAAGATTAACTAATCCTAATTTTTAAAAGTAAAGAAATGATTACTTTTATTAATGTGAAGAAAAGTATGAGTGATCTACTTTTATATGATACACAGCTTGCACTCACTTTAGTCACATGAAAGTAATTTAGTGTACAACTTTTCTATGAAATCATGTATATGAATATTTCTTAACATTAACATTGTGAAGTGTAAAATAGGATGGTGTTGTGAGATGGGAATATATATATTTAGTTAAGTTGAATGTTTGGTGTAGAAGAAAATGTGGTGTTAAAATATGTTTGTTAAAATAATTGTGAGGGAAATGTATGATTGATGTATGATAGGGTAAGATTTAGAAAATGAAAAGAGGAAGAGAGTGAAGTGGTTTGGGTAAAGAAATATAAAAAAAGAGAATGAAAGGAATGATTGTGTTGTGAGATGGGAAGACAGGACCCACTTACGCCGTTCAATCATGCAAGCTTTAAGGTCAAAGCAATCATAAACAATGTTGAACAAATAACAATGGAAGCACAAACTCTCAATCTCTTCTTCTACTCCATTCTTATTTTTCCTTTCATTCAAGGACATCCATTCAAACCAACAAAACCATAATAATGTTTTTCTTTTTAATTTTAATATATATTATTTTATTATTAAATTGTGGGTTGTAAAGTTATTACAAAGTGAACTTTAAGTCTAATTCAACTCTACAATATATTATGAGTGATTCGATAACTGTCCGATAGAGGTGGCACGATAAATCCAACAAACTCTTATTAGAATAACGAAGTTGATTTTAAACCTAATTCAATCCATAAAATTGACGAAGTTTACTTATTCTTAGTTCTCCAACAAAAGTGATATAATTTTTTTGAAGAATGTCAAAGTATTATTTTTCTTCTATGAAAATATAAAGTTCTTTTTATGTTGTTGTCTTTCTCTTTGTTTGTATTTTTCTGTCCATTGTCTTCTTCTCTCTATTATCTTTGTTTATGGTTGTTTCATTGTTGTTATATGTAGTTTTCTCTTTCATGTTTTTTTGGTTTTTCCTTTCACGCCATTTGCTCCCTCTTTACTTCTCTTTTTTCATCAAATGTAAAAAACAGAACCTATAAAATTATAGATAAATTGTTTGATGTAAACAAATAGATATATAAATCATCACATGATGCAAGATTTTAAATTATGATTATGTGATTTTTTTGTGATAGCTGATATGGTAAAAGAATGTAGATAAAATGAAGAATAGGGTCATAATTGCAGTCATGAAAATTAAAAAAAAATCTTAATATTATGGTTAAATGCTGATATGATTTACTCTGAGTACTTAATTTATATTATATGACACTATAGAATAAAAATGTGATAAAATATGTTCATACTCCCCTGAAAATTTTAAACATGGATTGAGGGATTAATTCAGCAGCATGAGGACTATAGCTTTAGAAAACTGGTCTCTTAAGATAAGCAAATAAATTTACATCCACATTAAATTTTAAGAAATTGAGACAATAATACATTTCAAATTATATAAAATGCAAATTTAAGATAGGTTCATTTTAGAAGAGCCATGTCTGCATTTATATATATATATATATATATATATATAGCTGTGTCTTACTGAGACATGTCCAAGTATCTGCAATATGATACAAGTGTTCCATTGCTTATTTTGACCACATCATCACTCCTTAAACTACAAATTCATTCATGTTAACAAAACATGCTTCTTCTCATAATAGTAAAGCATGAACTCAACAACATCTTCAATTCATGGATCAAACAGCTAGACACAATAATACTGCAGAGCCCTTCTATATTCCTCCACAGACATGGATGAATAAAAGTACGAAACCATTGGATTCAAGATGAAAATAGTGTCTATGTGCTAAAAAGCTTTCCTACTTCTAAAAGGGTATTGAATGTGATCTTTATAATTGTCTTAAAAGTAGTTTCCATCATGATATTTTGTACTGCATAAACGTAAGACTGGTTGAAGAAAAAACATGAAAAGAAAGTGGCTAAACAAGGTGGTTGAAAACAGAAGAAAAAACAAACACATTCTATAATGAAAATTAGCGGTTACACAAAGGCTATGACTTGCATTTTACAACTTGTGGATGATTTTACAAGAAACCCCCCCACTATCCAAAGTCAGTCAATCCATGAAGTAGTTAACTTTGAGATTCTTGGGCAAACATGAACCCATGAATCCACTATCCCATGTCCTATCACCTTTACCACCCCAACAAAGTGTAAAACCTATACCCACCTCTTCCCCACCAAAGTTAACTGTCTGTAAACTGCTTTGAAAAATGTCTTTCAGCCATTTCTCAAACATGCTGTTAGTAAAATTTCCACACCCCACACCAATTTCATCTATCACCCTCTTCTCTACAGTAAATTTCACCACACATTCTTTCCCATAAACCTCCTCAAAAGACTCTTTCATCTTTGACACAAACATCTCTCCCACTTCCCTCTCCCTCTCTGGACTTTCATTCAACTCAAACCTGTTCTCAATTGAGTCAAGAACCCCATTCCAGCTCAACGGATCCACCACAGTTTCCCTTGTCAAATCACTTGAAATTGGACTACTTCCACCTGTTTTCTCTTCCACATCATCCTCTTCATCAGCTTTCATGTTCAGGTCAAGATTGTTGAAGCTTGAATGCCGAGAAAACACCTTCCTACCCTCCTCCTTCTCCTCCACCCTTGGATTCTTAACCTTGGAAAATAAATCCAGCACTTCAGCTCTTCTCTTCTGACCCAAACAAGGTGATGATGAAGACTCCAAATCAGGCTTGGTTTCACTTATCTGCAACACCAACTTCATCACTGACTCCTTATTGTTCTGCTCTTCATTGCCCCTGGTGTCACCATTGGTCAATATGAACACTGCTCGGCCTGAACTCTCCTCACTCCTACTTAAACTTCCAAAGTTTCCAGTTTCAAACCCATCTGCAAGAAACTTCCTGAACTGGGCATCAGCAAAATCCAAATTTTCTACAAGAATCACAAGCTTCTCATGGCTTTTCAATGCTCCAGCCACCCTTTCAGCAAATGGGGTTGCTGAATTTTTCAGCATGTCCAAGTGAAGGAGCACATCAACTGAGCCAAACACTGATTCTGCAATGGCACGCGCCAACCTTGTTTTCCCAATAGAGTCAGTTCCTTGCAACAACAACCAAGTAGTGGCACTTTGCTTTGCAGATTTGGAATCAACCAAGGCCTCTGCTATGGAAGGAACTGTCTCAGATTGCCATGGCACATTCTCCTGCAATAGCTTACAAATATGAGCTTGTCGCAGGGCTCTATCGGTAGTTATGATATTTTCCACCGTTTGCCCTGAACCACCGAATGTTGAATTCCCAAGAGCAAGAGTAATCTTTACTTCGTTATTATTACCTTCCATGCCCTTGAGAGAATCCAAGGCTGTGGATGGCTTTCTCTGAGTCACATCACTGAAATTGAACTCAATGGTGCATGATTGTTGGCGCCGAAACCGAGGGACAATGTTGGAGCTATAAGCCGGTTTGGCAGGTGAATCAGCAAAAGATATTGAGCTTGAATCTGTGAAGACACTGCCTTGGTTTGGCCACCAGGGATATGATGAGTTGTAAGGGTAGATCTTCCCATTTGAACTCTGATTGCCGTGTAAACTGTTGCTCCAATGGTTTTCAGACTGTTTGCTCTGGTGCAGACAGTGGCATAGTCTGTTCCATTTCCTTTTCAACTGAACCAACTCATCCTGAAAACATTGAACTTCTTCATAAGCCACTTTCTCAACCAACCCAAACAAGAATAAATAGCATAATTTCACTGAATCACAATCTCTCATACAATAATTTTGTGTCTGTCTGAATGAAGATTTATGATGTTTAAGAAAAAAACTTATATGCTATTAAATCCTGTGACATGAATTTGTTAAAACACTTCTGAAAAATATGTAATTGTTATCATATTTTGGAACTAATAGACTAATAAGTTCAATATGAATAAGTATTTATTAATAGACTTGTTATAAATGATGAAGATTAAGACACAAGTATTGGAATATTTTGTAAAGTAAACTTTGTTTTAATGTATTAATGAATGATTAAGGCGTTAATTTTAGTCTCTTTTTTTTGTACAAGAGGGGAAAAAAGTAAAAGTTTTGCTACCTTTTGATGGGCTTCGGTGGTATGAGACTGAAGCCAGGAAGGCAACAGTTTCTTCTGGCCTGGTTTGAACAACTGAGCTTCTTTTTCATAATTGGAGGCACATTCTTCACAGCAGTTGAGTTTATCCTGCTCCTCCTTGCTGTTACTGAAGAGCTTTGTTTCCAGCATATAAGATGGATTCTGGGAGATTGTCATCTTTGAATCGTGAACACTGAAATTAGTACACAAGATTCAATGAACATTCAACAATAGTAACCAAATAGACACTTTTGGGATTTGAATATATTCTGCATCAGAAGCCAGCTTGTGTACTTTTTAATATTCTTGTAACATTTTTTTTTATCACGTTCTTGCTATCTTCCAAAAGGTTACTGTAAATCATGTTTGAGAAACTGAAATGTTTGCAATAAGGAATATATATAACCCTTTCTTTCTTGTTTCTTTTCCTTTTGGTAAAGTATATATGGTTCCTTCTACACAATATCATGTGAATCCGTAATGTCTAAGAGGTTCTATGTTTACTGACAAAACAAAGTGAAGCAGAAAGGCACTGCTTCACGTCTACCTTACCAACCAACCATGCTTTTGACAGTGGCTTCTGGCATAGTCCAGAGACCGTACGTACTTAGCAACCAAATGCAAAGCCAATTAAACTCTCAAATTAAGGAATGATCATCACTGAATAACTTTTAATTGTATACTTAATTTTCCTTTTCTCCTTCACTTTGGTATTGCTCTTGAGTTAAGCTTAAAGTTGTTTGTACTCACTTTTATATATGGAATGATTTAATCTCTAGTTGTTAAAGAAAATATCAATTAGTTAGAGTTTTTGGTATTAAATTGATGAAAGTGATTAAGCAAGAGATAATTACCTGGAAGCATGGAGACTCAAGCCAAGTCCACCTGATGGAACAGGAACAGCTTGAAGAGCCCACTGAGTCTCAAGAGGAGGTTGCCTCATTTGGCACCTCATGTATGTTTGATAACTTGCTGTGGCCATAAGCCACACCTTGGTGTTGGAATCACAAAATAACTTCCCTATTTCAGCAAGTAGATGATCAACTGGGTTATAGCCACAAACTTCTCCTTCCTCCTTTTCACTAGAAGTTGTTGCTTCCACAGTCCACTTGAGGTCTCCAACATAGAAAATGGCTCCTCCTCCTGATGCAACAGAATCCACCTTCCTCTTCAGTGCTGAGAGACTCATCTCCACTTCTTCCCTTTTCATGAACCTCAGAGAAACCGGTGCAAGCTGAAACTTGATGAAATGTGTTGACTTCAACTCATCAGGCACATCTCCTCTTTCCAACTTCCCCATTAGCTCTCCCACAAGGCCTTCAGTGAGTGCCACTGAGTCACCTACTATCACAGTGTTCTTCTTCTTCTTCCTCAAGAGGACATCAATAACCACCTTGATATCCTCCTTGGAAGAGGGTGGTGGTGACTCAGTGATGGGAAACACCGAGGCCTTCTTCTGTGGAGAGAACAGAAGTGGAGCACTGAACTCAGGAGAAGTGTAAGAAGCCAAGAAATGGTTCTGCCTGAAGGAACTGGCTGTGTTGTTCTCACTGGGAGCAGGAGAACAAGGAGAAGAGAAAACACCACCAGAAGTGTTGTAACACTGGAAAACTGAAGGTGTTGAAGAAGTGTCCTCTATGTTGGTCTTAACAGCAGTGCTAGAGAAACCAGCCTCTCTCATAACCCTGCTAACGCTAGGGTCATCAAGGATAGATATAATGAGCTGTTCAAGCTCCACCTTGATGGTGAGAAGTGGCTGCTGCTGCTGCTGCTCAATGCAGCCTCTTCTCTGGTGAGCCTGTGCTCTCTTGAGTGCAGCAATGAGAGCATTGGAGAGAGAAGGCTGTGTGTGGAGCAAGGGAGCAGGTGTTGTTGGGAGCCTGTTGAGGGCCACATTGAAGCAGAGCTCAAGGGCTCTGCACTGAAGAGGGTGTGATGTTTGGTGTGGCTGAGATTTGAGACAAGCCCTTCTCAAGGAACTGGCTCTTAGGCTCAGCAAAGTTGCAGCCACATGCAGAGGGGTGACCTGTGCATGGCCCCTTCTGCGTGCCAACCCAAGAGAGTGCTTCAACACTGAAGCAGCCTCCGCTGTGAGGGTCTGTTGCAATGTACAAGCTCCTGAGCGCATCACTTGAATAAAACCCCTCCCCCACACCACCCCCTTTGTGTCAAAACCTTTTCTTCACAACCACACTTCTTCCCTTTCTCTTATCTTTCTATTTCTCTCCAAACACCACCACCAACACCCCTCCTTTCTGTTTTGGCCTAACAAAAAACCTACCTCCTGCTACTCCTCTTCTGATCAGAGGAACCTCGAACTAACTCAAAGCTAGTTCTGAAAGATGAGAATGAATGAGAGAAAGAGAGAGAGAGCAACTGGTTAAGTTTTAGAAACACCACACTAGGCCTCATTGCTTCTTTATACTACTATACTTCTTGTCACTCATTATTCATTATATTATATTTTTTTTTTTTCCTTTTCCTTTTGCTTAATTCTCTTTCGGTTTTAGCTTAAAGCAGCAGCTTTTTCTTGGCTTTTTTATTTCCTCTTTCTCTCTCCAGTTTACAGTTAAAGGTGCAGTCCATCCATACTAATCTAAATGTGTTATTCATGTAATGAGGTGTTTTCTGATTTTTTGAGCACCAGTTTTTTATTCTCTTATTCTTAATTGGAATGTCGGTTTTGTAACAGTACACTCTTTTGGACCCCAAAAAATTACCATTGGCCCAATGCACATATAGTGTTGCTGAATTTTAGCTGTTTAAGTCATGCATATAAAAGGGTGAAAAGCTGTAGAGTGCAGTCATCTGCTATAGCTGCAACCGCAATATGCATGCATGTTGATCATATTACAAAGGGGTGGAGAAACTATTTGATTCCATTGATTAATTAGATGATAGCATACTTAAAAAAAACTAACATGTTCTTTCTTGTGCAATGTGTAGTCTTTGTGCAAATGAGGTTGCGTAAGAAGCTAGAGAGTACAAGGGTCCCACAGTTCAAAATTCTTACTTGGAGTCACAAAGCTTTCCTCCTTCCACATCATTCTTTGAATAGCCAGACAACCCCAGCAGAAATTCAAAAAAAGTACTAAAGGAGAAAGTTGGGAAGGTGAAAAGAGATAAAAACTGAAAAGAAAGTTATAGATTATATATATATAGTTCATATTTCATGTAATGTTCTTACAAAACTAAGCTACCATTTCTTTTCATCACATTAATAATCATTTCATTTTCTGATATGTCATCTAAATCTATGCAGTTGTTATACAAGTATGTAGTATATTTCATCATATAATTTTTTTTCTGTCATTTATATATGAATATGTAAAGTTAGAATTTGATTGAGCATGTTGTGAAAAGAGATAGTAGTAAAATAAAAGGAGCACTCTCTCTCTTCACGCCAATCCTCGTAGAGAGACAGCATTTTATTCCCCAAGTACCCGAAAAGCAACTCTCTGTCTGCTATCCTTCACAGCATTATTGGATCTTTTTCAGTCTCTCTCCTCTCTCCTCCTGCACACTGCAATCACCTTTTTCTATTAATCTCATCTAATTTCCAACAACCCACTTAAAAAAACCTTTTGTGTTACCAAAAAAAGGAAGCAGAACTGAAATATACTGTTATTATGCATACTCATTTGTGTTCCCATTTCGATTATACAAACACTGAGGCTTCATTTGTTTTTTCTTGGAAGCCAGAAAACATTTCTGTAAGAGTTTTATTATCAACTTTCAGCTATATATGTAACTTTTTTGACTACTTTCCTAACATGTTTTTACCCTTTAGTATTACTTCAACATTATACATATTTACTATTTCTTTAAGTGTATATTACCCTCATCTCTTGCTTTTCTTCATTCTTTTTTTTGGGGTGTGAGAAAGAATATTTATTTTATCCTCATTATAACAGATTCTCGTCGAGATGCATGAAAGGTAACTAGGATCTCTTGAGATCTTGAGATAGTACAAAGCATGCATATAATTACTTAATTAAGTTTCATACTTAAACACATAGCCTTAATTATAATGCAGATAAATTTTGTTTCATTGGAATATGTATGTAATTAACTTCAGTAATGAAGAAAACCAAAGTTGGTAATTAAATTAAAGCAAGAAAGTGAAACTAAGGACAAAGATACAGAGTCTAGTTAATGACATGGTTGCTATAATTGATCAGTTTCTTATATACCTTTCTATCTGTACTCATATACACTTAATATGAAGTTTTACTAACGATTAGACAGTTCTTTGACCAGCTGAATAATAAGGAAAGCATATGGGTCCTCACGTAGTCACATTAATCTGACCTTGCAAGATTCGAAGCATGATCAGAATTTGATCATTATGAAACTTTACTTTTAAATTTAACACTTTTTTAAGAGAAAATGGGAAGATAAAAAATTAACTCCTGTGGAGAGAGCTTGATTTTGGAAGTATATATATAGCGTGGTTTCCAAGGTTAGGATCTGTTTAAGAGTTTAAGGTATATTTGGAGAATTAAAGGTAACTAAAGGAGAGAAAAAAGATATAGAATAAACATATATTCTCATTATGCACCTTTCTTATTCTCCAGTGCATTAAAAGAGCCAAAAAAGAATCTGCTACTTAATTAATGCCCTATGTAACAAAGGAAGTGCTTCAGTTGAAAGGGTGTGGAAAGAACACTCAAATTATACTAAAGCTATCAAACAAAAGAAGTACCATAGGGATGATTGAACAGAGAATAATTCTAAAAAAGTATTAGATATCAGAAGAAATATATGCAACTGAGCAGTTCCTGTGACGTTTAAACTTTTGAGAGATTAAGTAAAACTAATTAGGCCCTCTTTTGCAGTCAAATTCAATGCTACAGCATATTACTTTTCTGAAAAGCTTATTTATGGAATAGATGATCTAATTAACATGCCCTTTTGAGTTTAATGTCTGTTGTCGTTTTTACACTTCTCTCATGATTGAATGGTGCATATGTATGATCAGATAGCTTACTGTGAAAAGATAAAAAAGCTAAAACAAATGAGCTATATCATAAGATGTGATCAGGTGGGGGCATGTATGTTTGTTCTTTGAGCACTCTTTTTATCCTTTTCATATTATTCAAAATGAAGCACCCTAAGTAGATATATAATCAGAGTCTGGCTCATTTTGGGGTCATCAATGCCCCCAACCCTTTAAAAAGGATGTGGTTTTGATTGGAAGGGAGTGCCCAAATCATTGGAACATTATATTTGAAAGTTTGAAAAGTGGTGAAGACAATAGGATTTCTCTACTTGGAAGAAAAGGATCCCTTTATGCATGCATTCATTGTTTGTGAATGTGCAGTTTTTTTCATTGTGATCTAATGAATCCTGCTACATCTATGGACTGATCAAATGATTTGGTTAGCATATTCCCTAACATATTTTCAACAAAGAAGGAAAGTGAAAACTCTGAGGCTTCATTAACTCAGACAGATCAGGCCCACTTACGTAACAAAACATGTTTTACTTCAAGAGAAGTGTAAGACAAATGTGAAGTGGATCAGTTTTAATCACAAACTTGGATTAAAAAACCAAAAAATTCCAAAACTTACAACTTCACAACTTGAATATTGTGTGAAAAAAGGGGACCACAAAGGAAAATAAAAGTAGCACATGAAGACATTTAGCATAAACGGCTCCACCAAGTTTTGTATACCCCAGCACTTATTTACAGCTGGTGGGAACACTTATCTTAAACTATGATTACAAACAACAAACAAAACAACAAAATTAAAGACATGCTTAAATGATGCTTATATAAAATTCAATTTCTGTCAACACAATTGTCAAATTCTCCCTAAAGGTAAAGTGAAAAGTTATAACTAATAATTACAAAATTAACTATTAATTAAACTATGATTAAATGCATGTACATTTATATGGTAAATTATGAACCTGTTTTCACTGCAGTTGATCTTGACATTAAGCAACTATTCACTGCTTTACTCTTTAAAGTGAATGATTCATTTTATAAGAGTTAATAATCTAAATGAATCAGAAACTTAAAACTCAGTGATTCTGATGAGTATAATCAATATTGATCACTTCATTCTTTGGGGTTTAGGGTTATTATTAGATACTGATATATTAACACCCTTAATTTAAAAATATTATTATATTATTATAAACAGTGTCAATGTGTCAACAATACTTTTCTGTTTATAATTAGAGTAGTAGCAGGATAATCTTTAGGATGCATTAGTCAAAAGAACAAATCTGATAAAAAAGAATGATTAAGAAGCTCAAATATCAAGAAGGGTGGAATTAATAAGCACGATTTGATTTCTTATATTAATATGATCCCTTATTTAAACTTGTAAGAATCCAAACATAAAGTGGGTATAATTGTGAACAAAATACCCTTTTAATAAAGAATAATTTTTGAAGAGAATAATGGTTGGAAAGTTAGTTGGTATGAATGAGAGTCTTATGAGAATGCTTATAAAATGTTTCAGTCAGATTTTTTTCTTCTTCAAAATATTGTGTCCATTATTGAAGAGCTCCATAAAATAAAGTATGAATATACTGTATCTTCATATACATGCGCAGAATGAGATTATACTCTTATTTTGGTAATTAATTTAACTGAAAAGGAAGAATTAAAAGACGTTAATTAGGTGTAAGTTTCTTTTTCATTTCATCTTTTGAATGACAGAAGGTAGCAGATAGCAGCAATGGTACCTATGATCAAACGAATCTTCACAAGAATATGTATGAACAAATGTCACTGAGAAAGAAATTTGTTTAATTAGTCTTAAAAAATTAATAGACTTTTAGACATTTTATTATACTTTTAACTGATGTGAGATCCAACTATTGAAAAAGAAAACTTGAAACAACATGTACATATAAAAAACTCTTGCAACACCAATGAGTAAAATGATTAAGATGTAGTATGATGAATATGTAAGAAGTATGATTTGTGAAAGTACAAGTTAATTTGATTCACCTATTGGGTCCCCTGAGTGAACTAAGAACACTCATTGGATTTGATTCCTTTAGCAATTGATCTGAGTTGGAAAAGTTTGATGAGATATAAATGAATTGTATAGAAATGAGAAAGGTAGGTATTAATGGGGGCTTCTATGATCACTGATCATGTAGCAAAAAGGTTGGTATACGGAGGATAATGCACAAACAAGTACTATTGGATAAAAAAAATGATTCATAACTATTCATTCATTCATTCATAGGTTTCTGAGTGGGAATTTAAAAGAAAGAAAGAAAGGAAGAAAAGAGGGAATGTAGGGTGTGGAACCCACAAAGTTTGCAATGAGAGTCTTTGATTTTCGGAAATTCTTATTCTTCAAAACTGAGGAATTTCCCAGTCACACCTCACTCAAAAAGTTAGAATGAAAGATTTTTGGGGAGGTGAAAAGAAGAGGTAGCATGCTACTTTATACAATAAATGTCCCCAGAAACACACACTATTCTCTCATTCACTACTCTTTTGCTTTTCCACTCTCATTTGCATATTCCAAACCCTAGCTACCTTCTCCTTCTCCTTGGACAATGTGCTTTCTAAACCTACCTCCACCTATTTCTTAACTAAACAAATTTTAAATATCCCTATTTCGATTCACTTTCTTAACCATTATAGGACTAAACTCATGCTTTAATAATTAAGTTTAGAAAAATCTTTATCATCATCAATGCTTCTTTTTCTATGTGTTTACTGTAAAAAATTAAAACATATCTGAAAGTGTTCCTTTAATTCAATTATTCTTTGCTGATAAAAAAAATAATATTTTTTTCTTTTAAGACATGGATACGATAATGATAATTAATAAAATAGTTATTAGAATACTTTCTGTATGTGTTTATTGAAAAAAAAAGTTGAGACACTTTTAAAGTATTTCTTTTTTCTGAATAAAAAAAATTAATACTTTTTTTCTTTTAAACCATGAATATGATAAAGGTAATTAATAAAATGGTTATTGGAATGGATGCTTTGTGCTTCAAATTTCCTCGTGGCTCAAATACATTACTTTTTTTCATAAAGGTGTGGCACTACACAAAACTCGTTTTTCATTGTGTTTGTTAACTATGATTTAGAATTTGTAGTACAACGACTCAAAAATTATGAATGTTATTGGAAGCATAAGAGATATATAAGAACGGTCAAAGAAAGAGGGAAATTTAGAAAAGTGGTCATACTCAATATTTTTATGTTCCAAAAAGAGAAGCGATCATACCCAAAAAAGGCATATGATCCTACCACACACAAAAAAATGTTTGTGATCATTTTCTTTTTGGGTGTTGATGAGCTAAAAAGGAAATAAGAAATAGGTTTTTTAATAACATGTTGAATTGTCATTCATTCTTAGATGTTTATTCTTTTTTTTCAAGATGGTGACATTGTGCAAGGATACAAGTTGGTTAGTAGGTTTCCAATACAAACTAGTTTATATTGGCTCCAAAATTAAGGTTGGGTTTGTGTTTTAAGGTTTTGATTTTTAAACTTAAACCTTAAAATAAAATTTATTTGGACACAGGAGATTGAAATCAATTTTAAATGATTAACTAAGCTATTTTAACCCACTTTTTCAAAAGTAAAAATAATATTTTCTAAATGTGGGTTTAAGGTTTTAGAAATTGTTTCATCTCTTCAATACTTTTCTCCTGGTTTGTTAAATTTTCATCCATTCCTATTGAATGTTGATTAGAAGTGATATAATGGTCAAATTGATCAGCTTATAACTTAATAACGGTACACTTCTTGAAAAATTTTAAACAAAAAATAATTAATCACTACATTGATAAAATTATATACTATTTTAGAAACTAAAAAAATTATTGGTATTTAAAGTAGTTTCTAAATTGGTATGAAAAAAGTTAATTATCTAATCAGCTACCCAGGTTTCACCTATTGATTATTGTTAGGTAAAATCTTTGTAGTTAATTAAATACCAATTTTGAAACTAGTTTATAAATTTAGAAATTACTTTAGATACCAATAATTTTTTAGTTTCTAAATTAGATTAATTATTTTTTGTCTTTAAAATTGGTTTTTATTTAATGATTTTTTTTAGTGGTAAGATTTACTTTAGAGTCGATGAATATCACAGAGGAGGTTGGAAATTTGAAAGGATAGAGCTCCTAGCTAACCTTAAACTCTTATACTATAAACAAGAAATGATTATGAAACAGAAATCTATAGCTAAATGGCTACATCAGGGGATTCAAATTCAAAATATTTTCACTTAATGGTGAAATGGAGAAGCACTAAAATGAAATCAAAGGGGTATCATGGGTTCAGTGGGTAGAGGAACCTATGGTAGTTAAGGAAGCAGCAATGAAAGAATATTTTTTATTGTATATCCCACATCGACTAGAGATAAGAATATTTCATTGTAAAAGTGGGTGCAAACCTCACCCTATGAGCCGGTTTTATGGAGTTGGGTTAGGTTTAAAGTCCACTTCATAATATGATATCGGAGTCATTTTAAAGCCTATCCTAGCGAGTGTTTGTTGGGTCTATCTTGTCACCTGTTATCGGATCACTCGTAATATGTTGTCCCACGCACGACTTAAAGTCCACTTCATAATATTTTCAAAAAAAATATTAACAGGAAATGATGGTATAGAAATTCACTTGGATAACATTGATGCTTTAGATTTTAAAGCTAGGTAAGAGGATTGTGTTTTTTCATTGTAAGAAAATTCTTTAATAATCTAAATAAAAATTTACAAATAAAGAAAATAATAAATAAATAAAAGAATTGTTTGTCAATGTTTACAAATCATTTTCACAAGAATCATAACAATTACATAAAAAAAAAATGAAATTTTAAAAAATTTAATTATATTATCCATAAAATGATGAAATGACATATTAAAAAATATATTTTTAAATTTGATTTTTTTATTTATAATTCAAACAACAAGTTTTGAGAAACAAAGTTAATAATATTTGACTAAGAAGAAATAGCTTTTGAAAAATAAAGTTAATAAATTTTGAGTAACAAAAAATAATAAAAAAAGAATAATAGAAGAAGAAAGATGACACAATAAACTTTTTACCAATTGGATCTTATTCGAATCTACATTGGTTTCAATTAAAGAAGTTTAAGTTTCACTAACCTCTAAAAATAGGTTATTAAAACATTTAAACACAAATCAGTTCATACTATAAAAGTTTGAGAGTATCAAGAGTGTGTATTGGTGTTCTCTCTCCATATAGGTTTAGTTATTGTATGCTTCATTTTTTTGCCTAATGTTTAAAGATGAGGCATAGTAAATGAAAGACATGCACTATACATTTTTTTAATTATATTGATGAACATTTCCGCGCAAGCTTCTCATCTACATGCACCGTCAGAATGTCTCTCAACATCGACATGAACTTCATCGCTAGGTGGGATGTTAAGACGATTGCTCTCAGCTGGTTAATGGACGGTCGTCCCAACAGGATGTTGTATGAGGTGTTGGTGTCGATCACAAATTATAGAATCTTGAATGTTTTGCTTGTCTTTCCCTTGTTGAAGGTAGTAGAGTTCGATGTAGCCTCTAGTACTAACCCTCTCACCCGAGAAGTTGACCACATGATCGTCATACGGTGTCATCTCTGCCTCGGGTATCCTCATTTGTTTGAAAGTTTTCCAGTAGAGGATATCCACCGAACTTCCCTGGTCTATCCACGTTTTCATGATGGTGAATCTGTCGATGTCGACCGATACCACCATGGGGTCGTCCTGCGAAGGGTCGACACCCCTAAAGTCTTCGTCGGTGAAGGTGATGGGTGACATCCTTAGTCGGAATGACATCGTGTTCACCTGATGCATTGCTCTTAGGTGCTTCTTTCAGACATTGTTGGAGCTGCCTTCGCCAGCAAATCTCCCAACTATCGTGTTGATGACCTCTCGGTCACCTCTTTTCTCGTTCCTTCTTGGGGGTTCTCCTCTTCTTGGAGGGTCATCTCTTCTTTATCGACGCTCGGGTCGGTAGTCATCTTCTCGTGCCCTTGGAGGGGAGTAGTCCCTCTGTTTTGCTAGTTCATCCATTCGGGGGACCGCTTTGCACTTCGCCCCCCTTGAAAAAATCGGTGTAGGTGTTTGACCAAGATAATTTCTTCAATCTTATCTTTCAGGACCTGACACTCTTCGGTGGTGTGCCCACTATTCTGATGGTACCGACACCTGCGGGTACAGTCGGCATTGTCAGGGCTTGTAGCCTTCATTGGTGGTGGAATCAACTCGACATTTAGGGCTTCGTCCAGGATCCTTCCCCTGTCGGTGGTCAAGGGGGTATACCTTGTGAACCGGCTCCCCCGGTTGTCTTTGCGTCTATCTCCTCGACCAAAAGATGATCAGCCTTGGCGCTCTTTCTCCTCCTTCCTTTTTCTCCACTGCCCTCCACTCGGGCCTGGTTGCGGAACTCTCTCAGCTCCTCCAACTGCATGAACTTGGCGGCTCTTCTCCTAAGCTCATCTAGGTTGGTGGAAGGCTGCATGCAAAGGTTATTAACAGTATCGGTCGCAAGGCCGTTAGCATGTGGTGCATGGCACATCAGGGCTCAGGTTTTGGATGCTTATAGCTACTTTTTCGAACCTGTCAATGAACTTCCTTAGGGACTCTCCCTTCTCCTGTCGGATACCAACCAGGGAGATAGAGGTAAGGTGGTGCAGTCGACTGGTGGAAAACTATGTCTCAAACATGGACAACAACGTTGTGAAGCTATCAACAGAGTTGAGAGGGAGTTTGGTAAACCAACTCAAGGTTCCTCCCTTCAACAACGTGGGGAACACTCGGCAGAGGACCGCGTCTTCCGAGGTGTAAAGGCTCATATGCGTGGCGTACACATCCATGTGCTCGATCCAAGTCGGTTGTGCCATCGTACCGCTACCTGTTAAAGCCTTTCCACTTGTCTGGAAGTGGTACCTCAATTATGGAATCGGTAAAAGGATGTCGACGGACCGAATCGAGGGTTCCAGTCGTTGGGGTCAACTTGTTCGGGTAGGACTCTCATCCACCTCTTGGGTGTGGATCTTGTCCTTCGGCTCCTCAACTGTCTTAAAGCCGGTGGGGGTGGTGAAGGACCTACCGACAAGGTTAGTCAGTCCAACAGACAGTCTCCATCCACTGAGCTTCCTTTTCATCTTTTCATTCTCCTTTCGGAGAGCTAGGATCTCATTCTCATTCTTTCGAGCGGCTTCACCATTCCTTCTTCTCATCTCAACCATCTCCCTCTGCAAAGACATTAACAGTGTCATCTGCTCAGCTTCGGACATTCTCTTGCTAGCCATGTTTCGGGTTGATACCATCTACTTTCTTCTTAACACAAATTCTCTCAGCCCCACGGTGGGCGCCAATTGTTCTCGAACGGGATTGGGTCCTAGAGAACTATTGAAGTTGCTCTTCCACTCCCTTGGTCGGTCGGATTGCACTTCGATTCCTCCCCTTGGAAGCTCCTTCCTCTCCTTTACATGTTCCACCTCTATGTCTTCTCCTAGCTCAGACTCGAATGGTACCTACAGAAGGCACTCCGACGCTTAAGTTAGTTTTAGTATTTGACACTCGGTTATCTAAGTATTGTTCAATGACGTACCTAGTTATATGAATTTGTGCTATTTATATTATTTTAGTGGGCATTTCTTGTTGAGCCAGATTAGAGAGCATGTGTCATGTTTAGAAGTGTATTACCTAGTTCTTGATTGATGATTAGCTTTACTAACTCTGCTTAAGCGTAATTGAATTTGTGATGTCGGACGATCCGTTGATGGGCCGAGACATGGCATCGGTCGTACGACTCTCACCAATACAAAAAAATAATTATATAAATTATAGTAAATGAAAATTAATTGATGAAGAAATTTTTTAATACTTTTATTTTTTTAAAATTTATATATATATATATATATATTTGAACTAGTGGATCTTATGAATATTAATTAAATTAAATATTTTTTTATTTATTTTTAAAAAATAAATTTTTAATTTCATAATTTAATTATTGTCACATTAATCTTCTTTACAATTTTATTATATGTAATTTTTATATATAATATTATGTAATGAAACATTAACAGTAGAAAAATAAGTACAGAAACTAAAAAATAATAAGTGAAAAAATAAAAAGTTAATAAAATATGATAAATAAATAAAAATTTATGTAAACTAAAAAATAAATAAAAAAAATTATAAATAAAAAAAAAACTCTTATTTTTTTCATTTATTTTATTGACAGTAACAGTTTTGTGTTGTTTACAAACAAACTCGTAAAAAGTAACAATGACCAAAGTGTGGGCCCTTTTCCTAAACATGTAGTGACCACAATACATACATGGACTCCTAAAGTTTTTCTTTTTCAGATAGGTAGAGAGACAATGCTTTCTCTCTAAATAAAATTCTTTAATTTCTATATTTTTCACTTGTAAAAAAATTATTAAATATTAAATAATTTAAAAATAAAAAATAATTATTTAAAATTATTAAATATTAAATAATTTAAAAATAAAAAATAATTATTTAAAATTATTAAATATTAAATAATTTAAAAATAAAAAATAATTATTTATTATATTAAATAAATTAGATATTATTTTATAAATTAAAAAATATTAATATTTAAAATAATTTTTATTATAAAAAAGGTTTAATTACCTTTTCCGTCCCTATATTTATAGTCAATAGTCAATTTGGTATTGTGGTTTTTAAAAAATTCAATTTGGTCCCTAAGTTTTTTAAAATGTATTCAAAATGGTCCTTTATGTTAAATATCACCAAACGACGTTAAATGGTGTTTATGTGGCAGACACATGTAAGTTACGTGGACAATTAAGAACTCTGATTTGGACAACACAGCAAGAAAATTCAGAGCAATTAGCAGAAGCCAATCTCATCAAAGACTAAATAAATAAAGGAAAACTGTGATGTTATAATAATATAAAGGTAAAATATGTAAAAGTAATACAAAAGATATGTAATACATTAGAAGATAAAGCACAAGCAGATTTTCTTCACTTGATGATACAGCTACATGATGATACAAATGCAGATCTATATGCACACATTTCCACCACAAACGGAACTACACCCACGAATGAATCACAAACTACAAGATTGCACCTCCGAATTCACTCGCACCACAAAATCGAGGGGAGCACACCTCCGAATGAAATCGAAGTAGGGAAGCATACCACAGAATCCAACGAGAGAGCAATCCTCCTATTAGAAACCCTAAATCAGAAATTCGAAATCCCCAATTTGAATAACCTAAACCCTAATTCAGTATTCACTAAAGTAATGTAAGCACCATCCACGTAATTTACACGTGTCTGCCACGTAAGCACCACTTAATGTCGTTTGGTGATATTTAACCGAAAGGACCATTTTGAATACATTTTAAAAAACTTAGGGACCAAATTGAATTTTTTAAAAACCACTGTACCAAATTGACTATAGCTATAAATATAGGGACGAAAAAGATAATTAAACCTATAAAAAATTATAAAATAGTTTTCAAATTGATATGTAATATTATTTATTTTAAATACTAATTATTTCTTGATCTATAAAATAATATTTTATTTAATCAATAACTAATTATTTTTTATTATTAAATTAATTAATATTCAATCATTTTCTTGTATCATCTATTCTGATGATGAGATATTTCATATAGTAGATAATTATTTTTTAAAAAATAATAAGTATTTAGGTTGCATTTTGTATTGGTTTAAATTTCTAAAACATAATTTTCTTTTACTAACCATTCACTTGTATCTCACACAAGTACTTTTTTTTTATGCAATTAATGGACAAGATTTATACAAAAAAAAATAATAAAAATTTTATTTAAAAATGGCACAAATCATTACTTGAATGAAAAAAAAAAGTTATATTAGGAAGTGAGTTTAAGTATAACTCATCATAAAAAAACTTAGTTTGTAATTCACTTATAAATTGTAAATTGGTCTTATTTCTAGTCGATGTTGAATTTCCAACGCACCTCCTTACCCATAAACATGTGTAACCCTATATACACTTGGAAGCACAAAAAGTTTAAATGTAATAAGAGAAAATTGTCCATCACTATGAAACACCTACAACCATTGATTCATATCACAAAAATTGTTGGTTATTAATTCAGATTTTATTATTATTAATTCATATTTTATTACCCTTAAACTATTTTACCGTTATATTGCATTAATGGTCAATTTACAGGCCTGTTAGTATTTCTAGTTTATAGCTTCCAGTAATTGTAATTATTATATATATGATTGAGTGAATTAAAATGAATAAGATCAGTTTTGCAATTTTGTGCAATTACATTCAATCAGTTGCTACAATCTTTTGTCTTCTCTTATTTCCTTCATTTAGTTACTACAACTGTTATCAGAGCTAGTCTGTTACCATGAACTCTACCCAATTATCATTCTCTATCCTTGATGGAAAAAATTACAATCGGTGGTGTGTGCAAATGATAGTTTTGTTTAATTATCATGAGTTATGAGATGCACATAGTTGAAAATAAATTATCAATTTTTGATAAAAAAAAAGGTAATTTGATTCTTAAAACCTTTTTATCAAAAAATCGTATGTTTCCAGTAGACATTCAAATGGGTGATTTCAAGTGCTTGAATGCAATAGTGAATAATGAATCGTGGTTATGGCATTTACGCTTTGGGCATTTAAATTTTTAGAGTTTGGAAAATCTTTCCAAAAGAAATTTAGTGAATGGTTTACCCCATATTCATCACCCTGATCAATTGTGTGAGGCTTGCATTTTTTGAAAGAATAACAGAACATCATTTGTTAAGGAGTCTTGGCGTGCAAAATTTCCTTTGGAGCTTGTTCATACAAATGTTTGTGGCCCGATGAACATATCATCAGTTGGAGGTAATAAGTATTTTTTAACCTTTATTGATGATTTTTCAAGGAAAACCT
>Ga0123342_1002346_pt1 | contig 31437 bp, 11 predicted proteins | sample Turbeawhitnodule_FD_89960 | JGI IMG/M metagenome (GOLD analysis project Ga0123342, IMG submission 89960) | Root nodule microbial communities of legume samples collected from Mexico - Turtle bean Mexico white nodule | ecosystem: Host-associated > Plants > Roots > Nodule | place: Mexico: Nepantla... | reverse complement strand
TTCCAAAGCATAAAACATGATTCTTTCACACATTTATCTTATGAATTATACTATAGGGTATGTTTTACTTTAGATAAGTTGTATACGCGTTAGCATATCAATGTTACAATTAGTTTATAAACTTTTATCTATAACAATGTAAGATTTTTTTTTAGTTTACACATTTATAATATTTAAATTAATATTTTTGTTTTTATGTATATAGTAGAATTTATAATGACATTGATAAATTTATATCATATATTAATTTAATAAAGTTTATAGTTATTGTAAACTTATAATCCAGTTTAATTAATATAAATTTAGCAATGATAGTATAATGGATTACTCGAACATATAAATTTAGTAATGGTGATTTTAAATTAATTTATTCATTTTTTTAATTTTTTAATTTAAACAACAACTTACAATTTGTTTTGACTAACAAATATGTTTTTTATAAAAAAATAGGAATATCTCGAAATAAAGATGATATCTCTACATCTATCTACTATACTCACTACAAGAAAATCACAAAATCAAATTTAATTTTAGAAATAAAAAATAATTAGTCACTATATTAACTAAATTAGATATTATTTTAAGACTAAAAAAATTATTACTTTTAAAAGTAGTTTCTATTATTAATAAAATTTATAAATTAATATTTAATTAGCTACTAAGATTTTGCTACTAATTATTTTAGATTCTAAAGTTTGTAGCTAAAATTTCAGTATCTACATATCAATTTAGAAACTAGTTTATAAATATTATTAATAATAGAAACTAATTTAGATATCAATAATTTTTTTAGTCTATAAAAATAGTATCTAATTTAGTTAATATAATGACTAATTATTTTTTAACTCTAAAATTAATTTTTATTTAGTAATTTTCTTGTAGTGACTTAACACCCACATATTCCCCACAAAAATAATAAATCTTTCATATATGACATGAATTATTTTAATTCAATAGAATTAGAAAAAAAAAAGACAACTCATTTGATTTTTTCCATCATCGTTTTCACTTTTACGCATATGACATATGTTGTTATAGTGTTTTTGCATATAGAATAAAGAAAGAAACCTATATATGCATGTAGAAGAAAAAAAATGTAAAAACAAAAAAAGAAAGAGAAAATAAGAAAAACAATAAAAGAGGATTGTATTATATTTTTTCAAAATAAAAATAAAAAATCAATCATCTTATAAATAGGCGAAACTATAAAAGAAACAAAGAAAAATAAAAAAAACAAAATAACATACAATCCAACAAAAAACTATGAAACCCAACATCCCCTTCAAACTTTACAATAGATATCCATCATTTCGAACTTGGAAACATCAAAATTGATATTTTCATACTCAAAGGGCTTGGTGAAAATATCGATAGCTTGATGAGCAAATATAATAGAAAGCAACTGAAAGAGTTTGGCCTGAAGCTTTTCTTGAATGATGTGACAATCTATCTTGATGTGTTTGGTACATTAATGGAAGTTGGAATTGAAAACGATAAGTCTCGATTGACTGTCACAATATATATACGCTGGGAATTGAGTTTTAATCTTAAAGTCATCTAAAAAAACTTTAGCCACTAAATCTTATAGATATTGGCAACAAGTGCATAATATTCCATTCCAGATGATAATGGAAAAACAATTGATTGTTTCTTTGACTTCCTACGTATTAAAGATGATTCGAGAAACATATAGTAGCTAGTTGTGGAACATTTTGTTTGTGGATAGATGGCTCATTTAGAATCAATAAAGCCTTTGAGTTGTAAACAAGAATCAATTTGAGTTGCAAACAAGAATCACTTAGGAAGAACAAACCTTATCTAGAAGTACTTTTATATACAGTAAAATCTGATGTGCAATATTATAAAGATTCAAAGTGGGAGCACGCAAAAACTTACTTAAGAAGTGCACTACATAACATATATTTAATTATGTGTTTGTAAGATATACAACCTTTCTATAAGTCACTAAAAAGAAGAAACGTCTTGTAGAGGAACTCCATCTTCAAACATGTGCTTGGTATCTAGAGTGAAGTAAGGTTTTGTAAGGAGAAACCCGGTATTAGTGAGAAGATTGAGAGCATACTTCCTCTGTGAAATAGGTATGCATTTGCTAGATTTATAGTAATCTTCAGGCCAGGAAAATATTTCAAGTCACCCAAATCTTTCACCTTGAATGCCTTGCCTAAATATTGAGTAACATGTTTGATATCAAAAATGGAATCTCCTTCAACGATGATACCATGTACGTTCATGAGTAAAATGGTGAAATTGTGTTATAGTTCTTTTAGTAAACAATGAATTATATATCAAAACAAATTGTATAAAACCAAATTTTTTAAGAGAATTGAAGAGTTTATCAAATTACTCTCTAGTTGTTTGCTTCAATCCTTATAAAGACTTCATTAACCAACAAACTTGTCATCTTTCTTGGTTCGATTCCAGGAGGAGGAACCATGTAAACCTCCTCACTTAACTCACCCAGAAGAAAGGTTTTACCACATTATGTGTTTTTGAAAACCAAATTTGAGTAGTTCTTGTAGCTAAGATAAATTTTAGAGTAAAAATGTTGGCAACTGATGAAAAGGTATTCAAGTAATCAATATCTTCTACTTGAGCATATCTTTTTACAACAAGTCTAACTTTGTATCATTCAATTTCTCCATTTGCATTGTACTAATCTTATAAACTCGTCTACATCATATGGTTTTCTATCCATGAGGAAGCTCGATTGTGCACCAAATTTTGTTTTTTGTTCTAACTCTTCTAACTCATTCTTTATAGCCTCTCACAATTATGAAAACTTGAGAACTTCATCATAAGTTTGTGTTCTTGATAGATAAGGTTAAAGTGTATTTAAGTTGTTTTAGAGATAATTTGTTATAAGACAAAGAAGTTCATATACGATAAGTAATTTTATCAAATATTTAGTATTAACATAATTCATTAATTGATAACAATATCTCTTATAATCAACTAATCAATCTCTACTAATGAATTGATTATCTACCATAGTAATGAATTATATAAAGAATTTATGACAATATTAAGGTGTTTATGGATGCAGAACAACGAAATATATGTACCCATCACAACAACAAAAAAACATAAAAAGAGAAAAGAGAAAAAAGAAAAACTACAAAAATGAATTGTATTATATTTTCCTCTCAGGACAAAAAAGCCAATTACCTTATAAATAGGTGAAACTAAAGAAAAAAGGAAAATTAAAAACAGAGTAACTTAAAACTCAAAACAAAATTATGAAAACCCAACACAACACTATTAAAAAACATTTGTATTTAAATTAATTTTAAAATGTTAGAAATATTAATTAGTTGTCATTCTTAATAAAAAAAAGGTAGCATAAATATACTTAGTTGAAAATGGATAAAAGGAAACTTAATATAATGATACTACCTACTTTCGCACTGAGAGCCCATAACAGGAAGATTTTTTGATAAATTCACAATTGGGGATGTTTTAATTAGGTAATTTTATAGAACTATAATGTTATTTTTATGAAGTAACAATTTTTAAATGTTATTCTTAATTCATATAATATAACCAGTAAAACATTACTTTCAGTGGGCATCAAACTATCAGTAAAAGGGAACAAAGTAGTTGAATAATTGTTTTTCTTTTATGAAATGAATAGGAATAAACAGAGTTAAGTAAAGTGGTGCACCCTTCAAATTATTTTGATAAAGCAAGATGACAAATGAGATGAAGTTGCTTTAATTAGTACATAAAAAAATGTATATAAGTGAGGAGTTAGGTCTGTGGTTTGATGGTTCACATGCAAAGTCAACACAAAACAATGTCCTTTTCCAAGTCAAGCGATTCATAAAGTTGTGGGACGTTTGCTTCATCACTTCTTTGTAGCTTTGGTCGGCTATTTTACGTGTCACTGCTCTACTTTCTGTTTTCTTTTGCTTTACTTTCTGCATTCCATGGTTGAAATTTGGAAAATTGAGCTCTTTCAACATGGATCTTCTGCTTACTCCTAAAAAGCTTGCAACAATGGTTTTTGTACCCTTGGAAGTTGGAACTATATGTTCAAGTAGTAAATCATTTCACAAATTCAAAAAGGGCAAAAAAAATTCTGTACAGTTTTTGCATCCTTTTCTTTTGATCTCACCATGCATAATTATCACAACATAATTCTGTGTTCACTTTTCCTTCATGATGTAGTTTAGGTTTTGGTATTTTAAAAAAAAAAATTGCAATGACACCACGTGCTTCATAGACCAATAGACAAGGATCTTATCATAAGGAAAAATTCCATTTAATTTAGTTATGGGGCCGCCAAGCTTCTAACCAAAGTCAATGCAAATCATACGTGAATGATTTCCCAATAAAAAAAACTTTAGTTAAACCTAATTCACTGTTTCTGATTAAGTTATACAAATTCGTATTAACATTAAAATAACACGATAAGAGAAAAAGAAGAATCATAGTAAAACTAGTCATGTCATGCAAGTCTTATCAATTTCATTAAGTTTTTTTATTTTATTTGCTAAATGTTGAAAATTTAAAATTCGAGCTATATGCTTGCTAGTAATAGGGACAAAGGAAAAACTATTTAATTTGGAATGTGGAGATATATATATAACAACAAGAAGGGTAGCGGAATCCAATGGAGTGTTTGGTGTAACCCTAATTCCAAATTAGTTAGTGAAATGAATGAGGTATTGCAGCTACTTTATACAAAGGAAGATTGGAAAATGCATAGTAGTACCCACACCTCACCCACCCCCACCATCCAACAAGACAACAAACAAGAAACCAAAACCATCGTGCATGCACTTATTGGTAGTATAAACATTGTCAGAAAAAGATTCTTAAGTTTTATTAAGTCAATGTAAATTTCGTTTGAGCAATAATAAATTGCAACTTCATCTTCAATATCACTGCCATCTTAAAACAATCAGACATATATATAGCACCATATAACAAATAATCAAAGATCCGAAGAAGAACTAGAATCACATAAAAGTCCACACACACACACCTGAAAGTCCAGACATCGTAACACACAGTAACAAGTTAAAAACGTTGTTGTACAAGAATGTACAAAATAGAGAAATGGTTGTTTTGTTTGGTTGCAATAGAATTAAGAGTGCCCGTAAGAAGTGGTGGCGAAAGAAAGGGATTTAAAAAATAGAGAAATAAGAATATTTTAGGGTCTGTAATATTGTGTGGAATGGTACACATCAGAGTGACAAACGGAGAGGACGATACTGGCTCCAGATTTCAACGCTTTTTACAGCCTTGAATATTGTGTTGTGTATCAGATTCAGATTCACACAGCGAAAGAAAGCGAAAGTGGGAAAGAAACAACACGTAAATGTCAAATCCCTGCATCTATAACCCAGCCTGTCCACTTTTTTTATTTTTATTTCATTAATAAATGTTTTTTTTTTCTATTGCATGCCCAATTAAAATATGACCAAACCATGTCATTTATTGGCATTTGGCACGGCACATTTCTTAGTTTTTACTTTCCTCTTCCCAATTTCAAAACAATATCGTTTTCCATTGTCCTCAAATATTTGGTTCCTTTTTCACCGGTTTCTTTCAATTTCAAAAACCACCTCGGAATACATTCATTCTCATCCACATGCCTTGTTTTCTTCTTCACGTGCCTTGTAGGGTTTCTGTGTTTTCTAATTATTGACGTGGTTTACTTCTTTTTCTTTAAAGAGAAATGGAAAAAGTGATGAATCAAGAGAGTTGTTGTGAAGGAAGAAAAAGGGTTTTGTTTTCAAGTCAATTTTTTTTGTGAGCTTGGAGTGAGAAGAGAGATAGCATTGCAGTCACTCTATTCTAAAATTCTAACAGTCTGCCAACTAAAAACAAACGTACAAAGCTTAAAAGCAAAGCTGGCTTACATGGGTACTCACCAGTGCCATTCCTGTCACCTCTAATTTAATGAAACTATTTTTTATTTATATTTCTCTTAAATCATTTTTTTTTTAAAAAAAACAATTCAACATTTTTTTTTCTGACCAAGAAAACCACATTTTTTGAAATAAGTTATTAAATACTTCTCATAAATTATTTGCATCTTGATAGTATCATGTCGGTCTAATTCAAATACTATACGTTAAGTTTGACAATAAGAAAGAGAGAAACCATGAAAAAAAATAAAATAGAATGAATGGCATTACTCAACATCATCTCAACTTTAAGCATCATACACAACTTCTTGGTTAGGCTAATTTAAATATAAGTATTCGAAATTTCATTTTTTAGCTATGGTACTTGATTTTTACCAAAGGAAAGTTAAATTAAAAATAAGAGAAACTAAAGAATAAAAAAAGGAAATGTACTTATAATTATACTTCTTTTAGTTTTCTATTTTTTTGAGTGGCAGTTAACCTTTAGACGTCTATGGATGATTTTTCCATTTGATGTTGTGAGAAATAAACATTATAAATTTTAGTCACACGATTATATAATGATGATAGAAGTAAAGGATGATGCATAATTGTTGATCACTAACTTATTTTTATCTTAACTATTCTTACATTAGATTTATAATTCACATCTCTTGCGGAAGTTAACTAGAGTAAGCTTTTAGATTTGGCTTTTCTTAATTTTTTTTATAAGATTTGAAATTTGCAAGTTTAGTTGCTGGAGATTCAATATCGAGTAAAATAAAAAAAAATTCATTGAATATAATATAAATTTTATTTTTTAATTCAAATTTATAAGTTTAGGTTATATTTAAAGTGAAAATCCTATTTATTAAGACGTGAGAGTTATATAGAATATATTGTAGTGAAAATTTGTTTGACTTAAATCAACCTAAATTTTATTTTTTAATACTAATTATTTTTATGTGTGTACAAGAAACGCAAGTTTGTTTGACCATTTTGTTTGAGGAATAAATATAATAGTTTTATTATTTCACAAAAGTCACTCAAGTTCAATACTCACATCTCCTCCTGGTAGTTTTTTTGGCTCTGAAATTGAAACAAGTAAAAAATACTAACTTTGTTGGGAAGTAGAAATTACAATAAATTGAAAAATAAATTAAAAAGTTAGAAAAAGAAAGAGAGAAGAGAAATCATGTGACGTTTATTTTGAGTTTTTCTTTTTCAATTTTAATAAAAGAATAGAAAATGAAGTTGAAAAAAAATGTTCAATTGAAAATAAGATTTTCGTTAAAATACATTTAGGAAGAATTCATAATTTGACAAAATATATAGTTTATATATATATTTTTTATTGTTTTTTACATTCGAACAACCGCAAAACCTCTCATAATTATTATTAGTCTTTCATTCAACCATCTCTCCCTTTGAGACAGCTAAAAAAAATTTCACTAATTTTTATGTAGTCATCCAAACATCTACAAACTCAAATAAATAAAAAATCCTAATTCTTTTTTTAAAATTTTTTTTTGCTTTATGTCTCTAATCGAAACTTTGATTACTCTCAATCATTAATTTTTTTTCCTTTTTATTACGTAACAACATGATATGATGGTGTAACAAAGAAAGTGGCACTCTAATAATTTGCCATGTTATATGAGAGGTTGACACACTTACATATACTTTTGGTACTCAACTCTAGTTTTAACTCCTCATCTTTTTATATCAATTGATAACATCAGATTTGTTAATGAACATGGTTTAAAAGCTGTCATATGGATCAGACTGGTAAATAACATGACAATTTAAGGGACAGATAACAGAGAAAAGTTCAAAACTAAGAGTAGATTATAAGTTCTAAAAATAGTGCTAGAGGTTAAACTGCTATAAAATCCCATCACTGTTGGAGTTTTTCTACATCATTTGTTGAATCCTTTGGAACAAATTATCGGTCACAGAAAATGACTTCAGGGGTCAGACGGCATATGTGTTTATAATCATAACATCAAGATTTGAAAACCTTGTGCAAACTGCTGAAATTTTTCACTACTATATAAGTTATTTCATCTCTACGTTCAGTTCATGAAGTTAGAGCTGTAGTTTGTTTAAGAGAAAGAAATAATAAGATTTGATCATTGTTCATAACTAGGACCATAACTTGCAGATCCTAGTCACTGGATTTTCGAATATGTGTGTTAGTAGAAGTCATTGATGAATGGTTTAATGGTAATAGATTCTGAAGGGGATGAGCAAAATTTTTTCCACTGTGGTATTTCCAAAGCAGTGGCATTTTAAAAGGATGGTTGATGGTTATGTTTTCAATGTGAGGCAGCAGCACACAGCACACAGGAAGCTATAGCATTTTAAGAAATTGGTCAAGGCTAACACATTTGTCAAAAATTGTCAAGAATAAGAAATTTCGAACGTGTAAGAGAAGATTCATGTTTCTTTTCAGGCGTGTAGGTATTCAAACAGGGAAATTATAGATATGTATGCGCAGATCCTACTCTCTTTTCATACCTTCAAATTGAATTGAAGTTTTGTATCTTCTTCCCATAAAAGCAGAAGAGAGGACACAGAATTAACCCTTTCACCACCTATTAATCACTGTCCTTCACTGAATTGATTACTGTGATTTTACCTCCTGTGTTCCATCACACATTCTGCAGTGCTGCACCCTAAGTCACAGTCTCATTATTCAACACCTCACTTTCTCACTAACCCTTTTTTTCACCGTCTTTGGTTCATTATTTTGTTGAGAAAAATAGTTTCTTACTTACCTCTCCCATGCACGGCACACCAATGGACAGCCATGGAAATATGTCTAATCAGGTCAAACCCTTCTCTTAAATGAGTCAAATAGGTTACTATAAAGTTTGAGCCTACCATCTGAATATCTCATTAACTTTGTTTTTGTTTTTGCATCCGACATAACATCATGTTTCACACTATAATATTATTTCATTATGTTTTTAGTCAGGTTCAACTTTTGTAATGCTCTCCAAATCTCTAGGTCCAATCTTTTAACCTAACCATTTAACAAGAATTCATACAAATAAAATAATATTAAAATTTAAAATTCTCATTCCCTTTTTTTCAAAAAAAAACTTAACACTTTAAGGACACATAAGAAACTAAATATATTATAATACTCTGGTCTAAGTTTCAATAATAAAAATAGTTTTCTTAAAAAAATCTATAATGAGAGTGACAAATACTTTAGATTTTTTAAGGAAAAATTAAAATAATGTTATGTTAAGAATTTTCCTTTAAAAACATTCTTTTATTGATCCTCCATAAACTAATTTTTTGATGATTTATTTTATGGTTTGAACAGCAACACAGATCTTCTGCTGCAGAAATGTTAACCATTGATCATATTCTCTCTCTTGATTAACTGGTATTGAATTAACCCATCAATGGCCTGATCTTGCAGCGTTATGACTGTAGAGGATTTTGACTGCAGAGTATCTGAATATCTAAATACACCATAGGACAAAATTCAGGTTTGATATGTTTCATTTGATTTTCAAAACATAATGTATAAACTGTATCTATAATCCATAAGAAATAGATTTTTTTTTTCAAGTTATAAGTTATTTCTTATTTTTATGAAAAACTTATTGAAATAATTTAAAATTAGTGAAATTATCATAAACTAAAAAATTATACAAATACTTATGTTACTAGATAAGTATAAAGAAATTATAAATAACCTTTTCAGAATTCACCTTGACTATTGAACTCAATAATAGGTATATGATTATATATTTTTTTAAATACTTAAAAAATTTGTACAACAATACATTGCAAAATAATATTTTTTATTTTTTAAATTCGAAACATTTTTGTTTATATATATTAATTTTCCTAAAATAAAAGTAAGAATATAATAACTAAAATAAATGTGTTAATATATAATTAAAATACACGGTGCAACAATTAATGATTAGATAACAAAAAATAAATTATTGAGAAAATACATAAAAAATAAATAAGTGAGAAGCTAGTAAAACGCGAAAAAATATTAGAAGATAACGGTATAAAGTTTTTTAATATTGTTATGTGCTTACTTTCTCATAAGGCTAACGGCCCCAAAGCCTCGATGTTGGTGTAATTAGTAGCTAAGCCCAATTTGGACGCTGATTTTGTAGGAAGATGATTAGGTACGGGCTGTTTCTTCCTGCACCTCCATAAATTATTGTGAGACTCCAAACATCTTAAAATACTAAAAATATTTTTTATTTTATTTATGTTTTTCATTTCAAAATAAATGATTCTGAAAAATTTCAGATTATAAAATCTAGAAAGTATTTTTAGTTCAGATTTTTATAATCTAAAAAGTATTTCTATTCTATAATCCGAAATGTGTTTAATAGATAAAAAAATAACTTCACTGTAATTATCAGTAACTAAACAAGTACTTATACACCGTGGTTAACGAAAGAGAGAAAAAAATGTTGGATAAAGCTGTTTTAAGTAAATGGTAAACAACTTTCATCATTATAGTTTTTATTTTTTTAAGACTTTTTTCATTAATTTTTCTATATTTTTTTTTGCAATAAATAAGTTTTCTGAAATTTTTAGATTTTTGAAAGTTTCACAAAATTTATAGGAAAGTCCCATGAATATATGAAATATTTTAAATTAAATTTATGAGTATTAACCCAAACTTGTTGTATATAACATTTTAACGAGAACAGGGGAAAAATATAAATATATATATATATATATATATAATTAGGCGTCCTAAACTCGTGCTTTTACTTGTTTCGTTAATTTTTTTTATATCTTTTACATTCAACCATTAAATTATAATTTCATGTTATGATATAATTACTCGTGTTAAAATTCTTTAAAAGAAAATATGAAATTATTTATATTTTAAAAATATATAATATGTTGATTTGATCTATAAAACAATACTAAAATTTTAAATCCAATTCGTTCCTATCCTCTTTGATCCACCTTTTTGAGGACATAGGGGTGGGAGTTAAAGAAGTATATTTGCCACACCTATTTCTAAGATAAGACAATCATGTAGTAGAATTAAAGAGAGAGAGAGAGAAAAAAAAAAGGAACAAAGAACATAATATATATTCAATACGTTGAGATTTTGTTTTTTCACGTCCAAATTATATTTATTGTTTTGAATATTTAACGAATGCACTAAAAACAATTGAGCAAATTATAGACTTTTGTTCTCTTTTAGAAAAATTCAAAGATTCAAATTATCAAAAGTATGCAATATTTAAACAAATGTTGTAAAAGACACTTTTTTTTCAGCAGCTACGTAAAAATTCTTAGATACCTATTGCCTTTTTTTTTTTCAAAAGGGACTTTTCGAAATATATTTTTTACATTCCATAATGAAAGGAATGTGACAAAAAAAAATGAGATACAAAAAGAAAAAGCCTGTGGTAAAATGTAAATAGGCACTTCTAGTAAACGGAACTTTCATCTTCTTCTCAAGTTGGTGTAGAATGACATTAAAATGCTTGTCATTTAAATGTAGTGGTTTTGAAATGTAATGGATGTTGTCAATGATGAAAGATGAAATTCATTTTATTTTTTTTTCTCAAATAATAAATAAAATAAAATGAGACACTTTAAGAATGTATCAATCCTTATACAGACACTTTAAGAGTGTTTCAACCCTTATACATCACATAGCCAAATTCAATATGCACACAACTTGACTAATCAGGCTCTAGAGACCTTACACCCGTATTTCAAAAAGAAAAAAAGAAAATTTTGTAAGGACTTTTTTATGAAAAAAAACCTTAATTTAATTACAAAGCTAGCTTTGGTGATTATTACAGGGTTTTCAGAATTATTTTGTGGCGAGAGAGAGACAATATATTTGTTGTACAGAAGAGGATCATAGAATAGCAGAAGATAAAGTAGGAGTTATTTGTTCTATGTCAGGATTTCAAATCAGATATCATACAAAACACTTTTGCAGAATTCTGCTTTTACCTCTCTGTTTATATGTTTGGTAATACTCCTTTTTCTATTTGTCCTCAATGTCTCTTTTGATTTCATAACTGATAATTGAAAGAAGAAAAAGTGTCTAAAATATTGTTAAAAAGAGTTGCATGCAATCTAACTCGACAGTGAAACAAATTATATGCATTGGCAGCAATCACCTTCAAGATTTTATGCAACCATGGAGATGGTTGCTTGCACAATCAATGACATAATATGCAAGACTCTTTCTGTTACATGGATATCATCCAATAACATATAAAACATAGAATTATGAATGTGATTCAGTGCTTGACAAAGAATTACACTAAATATTAGTGTCACTAATGGCTTTTGTCCATATTCAGAAAATTGATGGACAATGAATTATACTAATTACTTTTGTCCAGATCCATACAATTGTCACTTGTTATCTAGTAATCCAATCATCTTGAACCAGCATATATATATAGACAACCAAAGTTAATATATCCGACATTAATTAGTTTAATGATGTCAGGAATATATTCTTATATGCAATTCTAGCTTGGCTCTAATAATAACATTGATTATGATCAAAAGTAGTGGTGGAGATTAGTCTAGTTATGGGGCTCATACCTAAAGGTATTTGGTACTATAAAAGGAATCCTTAACTCATTAATTTGTTGAAATTTTCATTCTCTACATTAATATTAAGCTAAATTGTGTGTGTTTCATTTCAGGGACAATGATAGATGCAGATCATAAAAAAAAGTGAATGTCAACTTTTATTTTCTTTTTGCAGAAATAGTTAATTGTTGTATATAAGTGAGTGCAAATCTCGAGCTGGTTTTATGGGGTTGAGTTGGGTTTAAAGTCCACTTCATAATATCTGCATTTAACTTCCATTCCTTCCACCTTGGTGAAGTATTATATCTCAACCTTTAACAATTTTGATTTGTTTTACTTTATAAGATGTTAAAATAAAATTGTGTATGAATATTGGAGTAGCATTATTAAAAATTTATGAGTAGTAGGTTATTGTGTAGTAAGAATTTTAAGTTGTAAATAACTTGGTCAAACGCGTATCAATAAACTATAGTAAAATTAAAATTTGTGATCTTAGTTGAGATATTTGTTGATAAATGTTTTTAAAAACTTAGTTGGACAAGGTTGTCTTTGTATGTCACTTTCATATACGAAATTTTTTAGATGCTCCCTCGAGATTTTCAGTTGCATTATTTGCACAAGTTTTCTGTTTATCTTATTTTCACTTTTTCGCTTTAAATTTTCTGACAAGAAGAAGGTACATGTTTATTTTCTGTTTCATGCATGTGAGCATCCATGTTTCTCTTGAGTTTTCTTGACATTACTCTTGACTACTAGCAAACATAGGCCTTTCATATTTTGGGCTCATAACTATGGCCCTTAAATAATGTGACTTTTGCATTACAATTAACAGAGGGTTTTGAGTTTAGGTGATTAAAACTTGAGTGGTTATAGTTTAAGAACCCACGTGGATTAAATACAAGTACAATTCATAATATATAAAAAAAAATATAAATTTTATTTTATAAATTTATTTTTTTAAGATTGAGTGAAAATTAAATTCATTCTTTAATAATTAAGAATTATCTATTTTTGTTGGAGATCTCAAATCGACTAGAGATTAAAGTCTTTCATTGGATATAAGTGAGTGCAAACCTCACCTCCATGAACCGGTTTTATGGGATTGAGTTAAACTTAAAGTCCACTTCGTAATATGATATCGGGTTTAGTTAGACTTAAAATCTACTTTGTAAGTGAGTTTATTTTGATCCTTTTCAAATTTTGTAATATAAAGTCTTTGAAATCAGGATTTTAAGAAGATCGAAATAAGCATTGTAATTGTATTTGTATGTTTATTTTCATTTTCAGATATTATTCTACTTGTTTCTTTTCTTTAACAGATTTTACGAAATTGCAAATTGTTGGAAGCTGAGAGTATGCATAGAACTGTTTTTTTAGAGTTTCATTTCACTCTAACATCCTGAATGCTTCATCTTGAAATTTTCTCCATTTAAACATGTTAATTTATATAAAAGTAGAAAGAAGCTTTATATATTATTTTTCTCTTTTTCTTTTCATTTTCAAGGAGAAGATCCTATTATTAGAGGTGTAATTTGAAATTTAAATGGATATTAATTTTATAGATAGCATCCGAATGCAAAATTCACTTACTATACCTGACTTGCAAATCACCTTTTTTTTTTCTTAATTAAAATATACTAACTGAAGATATCTCAAGTGTTCCAAAAATTAAATTTAAATTTAAGTAATATCCAAATAAAAAATAGGAAAGTTTAAAATTTAAAAAGAAAGTATATTAAATATGAAATTACATGACAAAATCCTAAATAACATATTTTTCGTTAATAATGTTTGATATGATTCTTTATTATATTTTGTTCCATCACTTCATTTATCATGCAATATATCATAGATAGTTTTTTTTATCAGTAGAAAAGAATATATAAATAAATAATCTAAGTTGATTCAAAATAATAATTATCAAATTATACACAATTATATGCAATTATCAACAAATTAATTTGATAATGTAATTATAGAATTTCATGATTAGTTGATGACTACAAAATTAGAAACGCTGATGCAGTTGTTTGTGTAAAATAAAAAAGTAAACTAAATAATCATATCCAATTGATACAAACCGAAAAACATAATAGAAAAGTTCCTTCCTTAATTCAACCTCATCCAAATCTGAATCAGCTCCTCCTAAACAGAGAAGAGTAACTCTTCAAATCTGTTGATAATATGTTTGACTCTTTTTTTCAGAGTCTCCATTAGCTCTTCAAGACTTTTTATTTTCTCTTTGACCATTGCCTCTTCTTCCATTATAGTTTTTGCTCTCTCTTCCATTTCAACAGAAACCTATGTATTATGTTGTATGTCTAATTCTTTCAAATACACACCATTCAAAATTCAACATATGAAATTGCAATTAACTTCATGCAGGTTTCGTTCAGAGTAGGTGGGTGCATGCATTTTGGTTAGAGTGTGGATTGGAGTGTATTTTATTGCTGCAGAGTAGATGGGTATATTGGACTTCCATAGTCTCAAATAATTTATTAAGAAAATAATGATTATCAAATTATACGCAATTATTTCTAACGATAGAATCACATAATTAGTCGATGACTACATAATTAGAAACGCGGCAGCTGTTTGCGCAAAACAAAAAAAAAGTAAACTAAATAATCATATCAAATTGATACCAACAGAAAAACATAAAAAAAAAGGGAACTGGTAAAATAATTATAACAATAAACAGAAAAGATAACTCTTTTTTCCAGAGTCTCCATTAGCTCTTCAAGACTTTATATTTTTTCTTTGACCATTGTCTCTTCTTCCATTATAGTTTCTGCACTCTCTTCAGTTTCTTTCTGTCACACAAGAAACATCATATATTAATATAGTTATAACATAATCTCACACGAAAGAAAGAAGCTCGGTGAGGTCGAAGTTTTCATCATTTTCTACCTGCAGAGTCAGAAAAAACAAAGAGATTCAAAAATAATGAATATTGTATCATTTCTAATTTCCAATCACCAGTGTGCATTTATAATATGTTATATGTCTAATTCATAAAAGTACGCACCATTCAAAATTCACAATTTATAATAAGAAATTCAAAATTCAACATATGAAATTGCACTATGCAGGTTTCATTCAAAGTAGGTGGGTGCATGCATTTTGGTTGGAGTGTATTTTATTGCTTAGGACTTCCATAATCACAAATAGTTTATTAAGGATATCTAATTATACGTAATTATTGTACGCAATTATACGCAATATTAATTTGATAATTCTAATGATAGAATCTCATTTAGTTGATGACTACTTAACGCTGCAGCTGTTTGTGAAAAACAAAAAAATAAACTAAATAATCATATCCAATTGATACCAACAGAAAAGAGTAACTAGCTTGGTACATAACAGAAAAATAGAAAAAAGTAACTAGCTTTGTTCTGTAACACATGTTCCTTATTTAATCCAACCTCCTCTGAATTTGAACATGTTCCTAACAAATCTAAATTAGTAAAATAATTATAATAATTAACACCAACCACCATTCATCATTCCCTTAAATAATTCAGGTTTACCTGTAACACTTTGATTCTTTTGTGCATGATCTCACACCTCTCTTCATACTCTTCCTCGAGATTTTACATCGGTTGGACTTTTTGGGTCAGAGTATCACACATTCTCTTCGACTCTTTCTTTCATAGTCTCAGACAGCTATTCAATTTTGTTGATAATATCTTTGACTCTTTTTTCTAGAGTCTCCATCAGCTCTTCCAGACTTTTTATTTTTTCTTTGACCATTGCCTCTTCTTCCATTATATTTTTTACTGTTTTTACTCTCTATTCAATTTCTTTATATCACAAAAGATCCAACATCATATATTAATATAGTTATACCAAACGAAAGAAAGAAGTGAGAGTGGAGTATTCACCACTGCAAGCTTGAGCCTCCCTCCTCTGTGAGAAGAGATCGGTGAGGTCGGAGTTTTCACCGTCAACATACATTTTCTACCTGCAGAGTCAGAGAAAATTAAAGAGATTCAAAATAATGAAAAGAATCACTACATAATTAGAAACGTGGTAGAAAGAGTAAACTAAATAATAGCTTTGTCCAAAACAGAAAAACAGAAAAGAGTAACTAACTTTGTTACCTTCCTTACTTCCAACCTAAGAGATCTAAATTAGTAAACAATTAACACCAACCACCATTCATCATTCCCCTTATGTAATTTAGGTTTATTGTAACACTTTGATTTTTTTTTTGCAGGCTCTCACGCCTCTCTTTATACTCTTCTTCGAGCCAGACTATCACACATGTCTTTTAAGACTTTTTATGTTTTCTTTAACTTTTCTTTCATAGTCTCACACAACTCCATTGCCTTTTCTTCCATTATATTTTTTTTTAGTGTTTCTGCTCTCTCTTAAGTTTCTTTTTGTCACAAAAGGCCCAACATCATAATATAGCCCAACATCCAGTTTAAGATACAAACCAGATTAAAAAAAAGTCTGCTTTTTAATAAAAAAATACTTAAATATTATTTGAGTTTGTAAGATTTAAGATATATACCCAAACATTTCTTAATAAAAAACTGTAAATATACTTTATTTTATGGCACACTCAACTTTTTTAATCCTTTTATTTCCACTAATAATCAATTAAAAATAAGATGAATTTATAATATATAAATGAAAATAATATTTGTCAAGTAAATTTAAAATGTAACTTTTAGAGTTTTTTTTTTCTTAAATATATTGCTAAACTTATTCTACCAGTCTCTATCTTTATAATAAACCACCTAATATGTAGATTTGCTAATTGTTGCCTTTAGTGTGCTTTTTCTTTATTTTTTTTACCTTTCATCTGTAAAATGGGGTAGATGTTTATTATTTTTTTCTCTTGCCACTTTCTTTTATAAGATCCCAAACGTATAGACTGTAAATGGCAATAACACTTTTCCAAAGTAGTTCAAATAACGATCTATATACTCTGTCTGTTTTTGGCGATGGAAGAGCATGCATGAACCTTTTTCAAATGCTAATAATAAGTAAACAGTTAAATATTCCAAATTGTTTTCACATCTTCTCCCACAATAAATACTAGAGATCCTTAGATTTCTAAGCATGCACGTATTCCTTTAGTGCCACTCTTCCACAACAGATTGGTCCTTTTCTCCATGCTTAGCCAAACGTTAAACACTAGAAAATAACAACGATATCAACACGTATCAAACTGTAAAGTCTTTGTCTCGCACTATCTTAATCACAATTTAATTTCCCTTGTTCACGATGATAAACCTGATCCCAAAAACACTCGCGTTCCTAAGTCTTGACTAATGATTTTCCTTGTCCAAATGTGCAGGAACCAGACAGAGACCTGAACTTGTAGGAAATGTAAAAGCAATCTAGAAAGAGAGAACAAAACGACAATAAGACATTCTTCTTATTTGTACAATTTGGTTAATAGTGTTATCAGACAGTTTGTTTTCAAGGGTGTATGAAATGTCCTTACCTTATCTGAAGCATTGCAAGATGATCATCCATTTCAACCAACCCAATCTGTCTACACCAAGTGTTTTTAGGTGTTTTTGCACAAAACATGAGAACGGCAATTTTTCAAACAAAGAAAATCAGATATCTAGAAGCTACCAATTCAGTGCTTCGACTTAATCTATTCATTATATTTCATGATCCCGGTAGGTGAGGTGTTAATTTTTAGTTAACATGTTAATTGAATGGATCAAAAGACCACCCTAATGTCAAAACATTTCATTTCAAGATTTTCAAAAAGCAATGTCATCATTCTTGGGAATTGGGATATATCTACACATTAATCATAAATTTATAATTTCACATACAAATTAAGCTAATCACACTTTATTAGTTTTGTTTATTATATAAACTATACTATAGAAGCGCTTAAATAAGTTCATCTGTCTTATTCAAGTTGACTCACAAAAAATATATATATTAGTGATTAATTAATTCAACTCATTAACTTTTTTAAAACGGAAAAATAAATAATTTTATTCAACCAAATGAGTTAGTAGAATTGACTAACAAGATAGGTTACATAGTAAAACATATTTGGCATAACTCATCTCACATGCAAGCAATCTAAGACTAAGTACATGTTTAATAACATGATAAAACCCTAATATAAATATTAGAAAGTGATTAAAAAGGAAGAGTTAACATTTTTTTTTAGCTTACTCGACGTGTTTTTACAGTTCCAATTCAACTTTTTTTTTGGGTAGGGTTAATACATGGAGTGAAGCACTTTCAATACGAAAGGCAACAACTTACGTGTCCTAAAAGAAGAGCAGCCAAAAAGATATCAAAACACGTGTACGGCAAGAACGCCTTTCCCACGCATCAGAGTCTGATCAAGGTACGGTACTGGACGAGATAGCACCACGTGTCCAAAAAATCTGGATTTTGCTTTCGAGTTATGCTCACGGTGGTGGTGCCACGTAGCAAGAGAGAAACCCAAAAACTCCAAAGGAAAAGACGACGTAACGGTGATACTATGTTTGAGTCTCGGCATGTGTCGATGTCTCATTGGTTGATTGTTGACAGAGTGACAGATTCGTGTCTCATGGGAAGTGATTTGATTGGACGCAAAATGTTTTAATTTTTTAAAGAAAAAATGGGAACTTTGAATATTGATAATGAAATGAATGAGAATTTAGTTTTTTTGTCAAAAGGAAATATTCGAAGTGAAGAATGAAAGATGGGCACGTTGTGTTGTGAGTGTAGATGACAGTGACCCAACCTAACCCTATCGTACTCCTACTCCTTCTCAATTCTCAGCTCAACTTCAACTTCAACTTCATGGCTTCGGCTCACTTTCTTCTTCAATTTATATATAATGCACGACATTAATTCTATTGCTTTCGTTTTATATTAAACAATTTTCTTTAAATTTAATATTCTATACTTTAGTCTAACTTAATAATTCCAACAATGTCTTATTTAACCATGATAACTAATTCTGTTTGGTATAGAGTTAGACTCTAAGCTCTGTGGATGGTACTCTACTTAGGTAGTCTTTTTGTTAGTTATCTCTAATGTTACGAGCTGCAAGTTATGAATGGTTTTTTATAAAGGCTATGATATAGCTTAAATATTCTTATAATTTATTTTTTCTTCGTCGATTGAAAGAACTAATTTTATCGATCACACATCACTATTTATCTATTTATTTTGTGTTTTTAATATTTTTAGGATTAAATATGTTTTTGGTTGTTCATGTATTATAATACGAAATTGATTTTTGTCTATGGTCCAAAAACTTTAGACCATTCAGCTGCTTATAGTATGAAAATGATTGAAATAAGTCATTATGTATTGGTTTAATTTGAGTTTTCACTTTATCAACTCATTGAAAATAGTTAAACATAAACAACGACCATAAGTTTGTAATCAAAACAACAATGAATTATGAAAAAAAGTTATCAATCTTTGAAAAAAAAGCTAATAATCATTTCACATATAAAATGAGTTCTAATCATTTCTATATTACAAGTATTTAAATGGTCTAAAGTTTAAATAAAAAAAATTCGGAAAACATATTTAACTTTCATTTTGTATTTGAGGTTGAAATGTTACATATCTTCTTTTATTGTCTAGTAATCTAATTCTATCCAAATCCACCAACTTCGTTGAGCTACCCCAAGCCCAACTCTTACATAGTACTAATATTAATATAACATATATATTTTTTTGGTAATTAAACTCCATTAATAATCAATACATTTTATTTTATAAAATAAACATATAAATATCTAAGTTAAGATTCGTAGATGTACCGACAAGAACTGGACGACCATCGAAGACCTTTGTACTCGGGTTAACCGACTGAGATGAAGAACATCATTAAGTTGGAACAAAAGGTTAACAGAACCAAATAATTAGGTAATACATTTTTAATTATGTTCCAAAACTTTAATCCGGTCCAATAACAAAGAGTTCATGATAATCATATAAATAATCACGAGTTTTGAGAAAAAGGTATGTCACCATCTTACATTAATTGCACCAAACACCGAATACCGATATTTCACTTGAGCGTCGGAGTACCTTTTGCAGGTACCATCCGAATCGGGAATTTGCAAAGGAGAGGAAGACAACGAAAAGAGAGAAAGAAGTTGTTCGGTGAAGTGAAGAAGAGACAGAAGACAACCGACCAACCAAAAAAGAATGTAATAGTTATCTGGGTCCCAACATATGTACAAGAACAATAAACACTTCCACATCTCAATGTATTTTAAATTGTTTATTGAACTATTTACGACTACTTTCCCACAAATTTAAAACAAAAAAACAAGAAATTAATATAATTTTATTGATGTTTTTGTATGGAAAAGGATTAGACAAATTGAGTAAAAACATAAGTAAGAATCGGCAACAAATTTAATGTTTAAATTTTTTAAATTGAATGTGATGTTATGTTTACTTATTTGATTAATTCATGAGGATAGATAGATTTATGTGGATTATTTCCCCTTCTATTTTAATAAATGATTCTAAATGGTAACTATGTGAATTATTCACTGATATTGGTTGAGATAAAGTGTTTGGGGTCATTTTTATTATATATGTTAATTTAGTAACATTAGAAGAATAAAAATAGAATACTTTTTGGTTTAAATAACTTGTTGATTTTCATAAATTTGCATATTGTGAGAAATGGAGTGAAGGAAAAGGAAAGAATGACAAGGAAAACGAGGAAACAAAAGGAAAAGCAAATGGTATTCACACATTGCTACTAGAGTATACTCATACAATATACATATTAGTACATGCGCATGCATAACGTATAAGTAAAAAATACAAGAGTCAATATTACGTAACATCCCCGTAAAACAACCATTAGTTTATCTTTGGAAAGCTCAAAAAAATTATCCACTGAGGGGCTTAGTGAGGACATCTATAGTTTGCAAGGTAGCAAGAATGCGTATAATTAGGTGCAAATGCTTTTGTTGAAGAGAATCCTTGACAAAGTATAAATCAAGATTAAAATGTTTGAAAATCTTTAAATAAAAATTAGTTGTAGAAATTAAAATAATTGATTACTATTTGACTAAATTAGAAATCATTTTATAAATTAAAAAATTTATTGGCATTTAAAGTATTTTTTATTATTAATAAAAATTTATAAAATAGTTTTTAAATTGGTATGTAATCATTAGTTACCACAATTTTAGTTACTTACTGCTTTGTATTCTAAATTACTCTTTATTAGTTTTTTAGAAACTAATTTAGAATCTAAAATATTAGTAGTTAAAACTTTTGTAGCTAATTTAGATACAAATTTAGAAATCATTTTATAAATTTTAATTTTTATTAATAAATAGAAATCACTTTAGATTCAACTAATTTTTTAGTCTCTAAAATAGTATCTAATTTAGTTAATATAGTGACTAATTATTTTTTGTTTCTAACTTTGGTTAATATTTAATGATTTTCTTGTAGTGTATCTAGAAGGCCTATTTAAGGTTATTAGAGTAAATATTTGGAGTCGAAGAAGATACATGGAGTTCATGTAGAGGATTTGAGACCGAGGTAATCGACTTCAGTAGAACTTCAGGAAATGCCTTTTTGCTTACAAGATGCCCATCTATAGGATTTGGACCAAGAAAAACAATGTAACTTGTTGTAGATTTCTTTGAACCCCCAATCTGCAACAACAAAGACATGGAGTTGAAGATGAAAGGGTCATTTTATAAGAATACCATGAGATATAATGTCAACAAGATAACGTAAGATTCCCTTCAATGTTTTCTAATGATGTTGTTGAGGTTGATGCATAAACTGGTAGACTTTGTTAACACTATAAGATAACTTAGATCGTCTGATAAGGAGATATTAAAGAACCAACGGTGAAACTATATAGTGAAGGATATCATCAACAACAATGGTTCCATCCTGAGTTATATAACTTTTGAATAGTCTCACATTTATTCTATTTAATGGACTACCACAGTTTGATTTGTAGTAGAGTGAGCACTTGCAGAAATATTAAATCTTTTGCTCAATTCACCAAGTTCATACACATTCCCTTTTTTATTTCCACCTCCAACGACATTAAAGTATATTTCACTATCATCAATGGAGACAACATGAGAGTTTTGCAAAGAGGAACCTTCAAATATCTATTGTTGTTAGGCTTCTTTTCAGTGTTGCTTATGTTTCTTCTAAAAATGAAGTCAAATGTTCTTATTGTGAATAAAATATATAACAAACATTAAGTTATAACATCAAGATTAAACATACCGCAATCATTGCTCAAGCTGCTGAATACAATTTTCAAACACCATCTACCTAAGCAGTTAACATACTACAAACTTTTCTCTACCAAGAATGAATCCATGAGAAATGCGAGAATCAAATTATAAAATAAAAAGAAAGAAGAGATATTTTTGGAATTTTCAAATTACGGTTATAATATGGAGACAGAGAAAGCATAAAAATATTGTAGCGGTGTAGCGAAACTAAGAAGAAGGTGGAAAACCTGATATCTTGCAACACACAATAGCACGATGACACAAGATGGTGGTGGTGGTGAAGTTCTCAAAAGGAAACTTTCCTTTTGCAACAACACTACAATATTGCAACGACACTAAGAAGAAGAAGGTGGAAAACATGATATTGCTCGACACACAAGCACGACGGCACAAGATGATGATGGTGGCAAAGTCCTCGAAAGGACACTTTCTCTTTGCAACAATACTCAAAATGACACTTTCTCTTCGAAACGACACAAACAATTTTTTGTATGATAAACATAAACAATACTTCTCCTTCCATTAATTTAATCTTCAATATTTTAATAATATCCTTCGCAAACGAATAAAACTACGTCGCTAAAATATCACTCATCTCAATTGCATATTTGATTGCCAAATTCAACTATTTAACATAACGACCGAAACATTATAACATAACTTCTTTTTTTACTTCATATAATCATCGATTTAGTGACTAAACTTTAACTACCATTATTTTTTATCGTTATACAAATTGATATCATCAACAAATTATTGTATCATTGTTTCAGTCACAAATTTGTGACAAAGGTCGGTCGGTCACTATTTCGATTGCTAAATTCACTAAATGGATTTTTTTAGTTAGAAAAAAACAAAATAAAAATAAAATTATATATATATATATATATTACCTAAAAGTAAAAATAAAAGAGACTATATTACTTAACACATATAGTGTTCAATAACTTTTTTTTCGTCTTTAATAATTTTTTTTCTATTTTGTTCGCATTGGTTTTTAACATATGTTAAGTAATAAATTTTCACTTCACTGATATATCAACAAGAGTAAGACTACCACATGTATATTTTTTTAAATAAAATTTTATATTTTTCTTTGACTCTGAATCAATGTTTTTCACGTGGGCTTTCATATAAATTTTATTTTTACCTTGGTGTCAATTGTTTATTCACATTCTTTCAAGTTATCGATTACGTGATCATGAGTGAACCTGATACATATACTTTTATCAAAAGCATTTTATTTAACAAAAAAATAATGATCATTATTTTTTTCCCTTCAATTAGGGTTTGCATCTTCTATTTCTTATGATTTTTCCTTTTTAAAAGGGAAAACTAATCAATATGATGTAAACAGTGTTGTTTTCCTTTGACTAAGGTTTGAATATATTTTTTCAATATTCCGGGTGAAACTCACACAAAATGAAAAATAAAAAAAAATCTTATATATATTTTTATCTTCTTTGAGTTTTACTGTTAAATATGTAGTACTTAAAAAAATAAAGGATGTAAATCCTAAATAAAAGAAAAAAATATTGTTTGATTTACATTGACTAATTTTGTTTAAAAAATACATAATCTTAATTCTACTCATTTGTTAACTTGGTCATGTAATTAATAACTTACCACTTAAAATAGATCAATAAATGACATGGAACAACACAAAAATAGAAACTTTATGGTGTAGAAAAATAAGAAAAAAAGTTATAAAAGACAAACACAAAATGTAAAAATTTATTGAAAAGTGCATACGTGAGTCATTCATCCAAGTATCACTTAACAAACAACAAATAATTTATCCAATGCAAGTAAACCGTGATAATAAAAACTGAAATAAAAATATTATAAATGTCAAAAACGGAAAAAACAAATATTAAAGACGATTTCAAAAATTTATTGAAGTCATACTTTTATTAAAAATATTTAATACATCTAAAATTTATATGTTAGATAAATTATTTGATGATGATGAAAAGAAAATAAGAAAAACACTTTAATGTCTTAACCACGCAACAATGATCTTTTATGCGACACTTCAAATTTCTTACTCAGATTTGGTGCGTTTGGAGACGCATTTTTAACTCACGTGTTTGGAAATTTTTATGTCAGATGTTAAAAAAGACGCAAAAGCTACAGTCGAAAGTAGCCTTTCCAAAAATTTCCAAAACATGTTTTTATTCGTATAATATATTACCATTTTTTGCCACCTAAGCATAATCTTTTGTTGTTTTATCAAACATGATGTTTTAAGAGCTTTATAGGACAAGTCATTTTTAAGTGCGTTTTTAAACTTGTGAAGATTTTATCAATGACTAATTTCACCAAAACTGCTAGATCTTGAAGATTATTATTACATTCACCAATACCATGAATTGAATTTTTTTCCCAATCTCCTTTTTTACTTCATGATTTGCCAAAAGTGCCACGCATGAATCATGCTAACTACAGAGGCTTCTCTTCAGTAATAAAGAAATACTGACTAAAATGTCTAGACGCAGAAGATCTCTTAAAGAAATACTAATATTGTAAGATATAGTAAAGAAAAACTGTATCAATATAATAATAGTAATTTAATGAACAAGGTAGCGCAGTTACTATTAAGCTAGCATAAATAAAAGTTTCATGAAGAACGTGATTCATGTAACCGACACAACTCTAGGACAAAACGATGAAGTTAAAGAATGATGACAGCGATAACGACCGAATGAATATCAAATACTGCATTCATACTCACATAAATAATTAAAATTGTGATTAAATAAAGGAGAAATAATGAAGGGTACGCTGCAATGTGATCACACAATATGATATTTGATTATAAAAGTTATAATTGAAGCACTGAGCAAAAGCAAGCCAAGCCAAGCCAAGAAAGAAGGCTTGGAACCAAAAGTAGTGCACCAAGTTTATCTCAAAAGCTAGAGATATAAAAAAAAAATACATATAAGCATAAACGTCACTGAGATAGGAAAATAGGTAATATTCACAAGGTACAGGTGGAAGAACATTGTATGTTAAGGTGTCAACAGGACCAATGAGTTTTGGATATAAAGCCATCAATTGGGGACTTCACTCTGACCACCATGATAGGAACTCCAATAAGCAAAAGCCAATTGATACTTGCATATCACAAAACACACACACACACTCTCTCTCAAAAAAAAATCTCCTATCACCTAACTCACCTATCCTCAACTCAAAGCCCTTTAGTCTCAGCAAGCAGCAAGTGAGAGTGTTACACAACATGGAATATACTTATTCAGCAGAGGCAGAAACTTACACCAGTAGCAGTACCACCCCATCAAGTGCCATGAGATCAAAGAAGAAAGCCAACAACAACACAAGAAGGTTCAGTGATGATCAAATCAAATCATTGGAAACCATGTTTGAGACAGAGTCAAGGCTAGAGCCTAGAAAGAAGTTGCAGCTGGCAAGAGATCTTGGATTGCAGCCAAGACAGGTTGCTATATGGTTTCAGAACAAGAGAGCTAGGTGGAAGTCAAAGCAACTGGAGAGAGACTATGGTATACTACAATCCAATTACAACAGTTTGGCCTCACGTTTTGATGCTCTTAAGAAGGAAAAGCAAACATTACTAATTCAGGTACTTTATCCAATACAAATTAACATATTCTTTAGAAATGAGTAGGGTAAATACTGAGATTAAATTGAGTCCATCAGTGTTTTTAGTATTGTTCTTGAATTAGAATTAAAGTTTGAACTTCCTTAAATGGGTTATGGATATGCAGATTCTTGAAATGAAACTTCAGTTCTAAGTTCTGTCCAAGATACAATTCTATTTCTATCCACTTTATATTGTAAGGTAATTATTTGTGTGTCTGTTGTCATCAGTTGCAGAAGCTGAATCATCTAATGCAGAAGCCACTGGAAGCAGGTCAGAGTCGCACACAAGATGAAGCAGCAAACAGCATGGACAGTGAATCAGAAAATGGAGGCACCATGAAATGTGAACATGAGGAAAAGCCAAGCCCAACAATGGAAAGATCAGAACATGTGCACGGTGTTCTGTCTGATGATGACGCTAGCATAAAGGTGGAAGACTTTGGCCTAGAAGATGAACATGATCTCTTGAACTTTGTTGAGCATGCTGATGACTCCTTGACTTCACCGGAAGATTGGAGTGCTTTTGAATCCAATGGTCTCTTAGGCCAAACGACCAGTGATTACCAATGGTGGGACTTCTGGTCCTGAATGAAACAGAACAACCAAAATTTTGTGGAGGAATGTATACATATTAATGCTTCATGTTTGGTTCCATATTTAGCATGCAATTTTTCACATTAACCAAGATGCAGCTAGTTATAGCTTCTACATTTTTTTTAGCAAAATTGACAAATTTTACTCTCTCTTTTTAACAAGTTTCCAAACACACCAACTTAATAAACAAGGAAACATCATGAAACGCGACCTAAGATAAAGGCAGAACAAAACAAGTTTCTTATATCAAGCTATGCAATACCATCAATTCCATCCCATAAACTTGTGTGGAAAACCAAATTGTTCAAACACTTTATGAAATTTATGAAACTGTATGTTTCCTTCTCTAAGGGCAATTTGGAATATAAAAGTTGACACTAACTGCTATCCAATTTGAAGGGCCAAGAGGTGCCCCACTCCACATTATTTTGGTGTGGATGATACAAACTATTAAATAAAAATTTGAATTAATGAAAAACAGCTACCACAAGCATAGTGTTCATTGCTTATGAAAATTGATGACCCAAAATTTAAATAATATTCAAAAGAAGACTATTCCATTATGCAAATACAAATTTCATTCGGCATGTGAAATATCAACAAGCTCTCTTCAATGCTCATCACTTCACATTCTCATTGTTACTGTAAGTCGGAGCTGAAATCCTGAAACCTAGCAAAAAAGAGGCTTCTCAAGGGGAAAAATATTATATCAAACTTCAAATTCCTCTTAACACTTTCAGAGCATAAACCTTTCAAGACTTTAACAAAATCTCAAGAACTTCTGTTAGTTTTGGTCAACAATTCGTATGCAACTGCAATATGACACTGTGCATAATATATTCTTAAAAAAAGTTTAAGTATTCAGCATGTTCCTAAAGAATTTGTATTTTTTTAATAAATTCCTAAATTACTTTTCTTTTTAATTAGATCCTTCGTCATATCAAATTTTTTATTGAATTCCTAAAAATTCTATTAAATCATCACAAATTGTTGGTATTTTGTAGAGGTTTTAAACCGTTTAAAAGCAACTCCAATGACTTATTTTTTTAGTTTAGTAGCCAATGAAAAAATAGTTTAACGACTTATGCAAAAACTTGTAAATAGTTTAAGCACCTAATTAGTGACTAATATAAAAATTATGTTTTCCATGCATATACTTATGGGAGAAGAGAAAGAGTGAAAAAAAAAGTAAGTTATTGTCATGATGAAAAAAAAAATTGAATAACATTTTGATTTGTGTTCTTGTATGGGTGAGAAGGTCTTGATCTTCTCAATTATCCAGATCAAGTCTTTCGAATTTTGTTTCTTGATCTTGAACAAAGTGCGGTGTATTTGTAAAAGATATTTCAATGTCTAAGTTAATATTTGGAATATATAATGATTGTAAATAATAGATAGATTGAATACGTCTAATTTTATAGAATCGTAATGGATTTTAAATATTGAACCTGAATTAAGGTGAATAATCGAACGTGACATAATTATATTAATCATACACTAGAAAGGAAGGGACTATAGTTTCGTGACTTCATAAAAAAATATTTAATCATGGATAAGATGACAAAATTTATAACATGAGTATTTTCTTTTCACCTTCTTGATTTTATTTTTTATTCTAATTCCTATTATTTATTTTTTCATTTTAACTTTAATATCATGAATCTGATATGCGATGACTGACTTTAAAAAGAATCTGACATAGTTATGGAAAACTAAAATCAAAATCTTCTGTTATCAAAGATGTCATAATTTTATAGAGACTAAAATGAACTAAGTCAAAGAACTAAAACAAATAAAAAAATTAAGGTCAAAACAAAAATACTCATACATTATGAAAACTAAAAAGTTATTTAAAAAAATATAATATAACAATTTTCTATAACACTTTTTCTTTTCTTTACTAATCTCCACATGTCAAATGCTTTATCATGTAATCTTCTCCCTTGTTTTCTTATTTCTCTCCTTATCGAACACTATTTTTGAAGAAAAAATTGTACAAACGAAAATTTTCTGGAGAAAAGTATGAAATAAAAGTCAAAACTGGAGTGCTAGAAAATTAGTTGGATTCATAAAAGTTAAAAAAAGTACCACCACTACATTTTTTTTCCTGATTTGTTTTAAATAATAGGGGATAAAGCCAAGCAGTGAATGTTTTTTCTAAATTATACAATGGTTCTGCTTTTCTAAATTTCTTTTTAAGTGCAAACTGAAATGTTTAGCCCTAAAACCAAGCATGCCCTTTATGGTTAATTGTCCTGGGAGACAACAAAAAGAGGAGTAATTCAAACGTGTACCTTTAATATAGTGTGCATGCACCTCTTACTCTGCTTAATCTAAATTCACTAAATGAATATTATATCTCAATGTGTTCTAAGTTTCTATATACACGATTCTACACTTTGGGGTTTAGTCACTATTATTAGTTTCTAGTTTGTTTAATATTGACATAATTAATTAAATAAAATACTAGTTAAGAAAAATAGAGTTATTACATTTTTTAACTCTATAATCTTATTAAGTAATGTATTTATTATTTAATATCAATAAATTAATTAAATGTAATTTTTTTTAAATTACTTTAACTTGTTATAAGTGACTAAGTAAATTATAACTTTTAAAATGAAATATTTAAATTAAATTATTGGATTCAAAATAAAAAATAATATAAAACATTGTAAAACACTACAAGAAAATCATGAAATAGAAACCAATTTTAGAAACCATAATGACTAAATTAGAGAACATTTTAGAGATTAAATAATTTTTTGGTTTCTAAATTAGGGTTTAGAGTTTAGGGTTTTAGAAACTAAATAATTGGTAGTTAAAATCTTGGTAGCTAATTAGATACCAATTTATAAACTATTTAACAATAATAGAAACTAATTTAGAAACCAAAATTTGTTTTAGTTTCTAAAATGGTCTCTAATTTAATTACTATTGTAACTAATTATTTTGATCTCTAAAAATTAATTTCTATTTGATGATTTTCTTGTAGTGAAAAAACACTACTTGCAATATACTACAACTTTTAAAACTAAACTTAACTTTTAAAACTAAACTTATCGTATTTATACAAAATAATAAATATATTACTTAATTAAATTATACATCTCAAATTTCTAGTGTTTAAATTAAAATATTTTTCATCATATGTCAAGGCTAAACTAGCTTAACTTAATACCAAAAAGTAAAAAAGAAAGTATAAAGATGTAAGAAAAATTACGATAATTAAAACTAAATTTGATTAAACTTACAAAATATTAAAAAAAAATTATTTTTCTCAAATCTAATAGTAATTACATGATCGTGTAGAATGATTAATTTCTGGAAACGATTAAATCTTATTTTTTTTACTGTAAGAATTAATATTAATAAGATATTTATATTTAATGTTCCATCAGCTTTCAAATTGAATTGTCTCTGGATAAGTGAATAGTTGTGGAAAAAAAGAAACGAGGTAAAAAGAGTGAACTTTGCACGTCTGAGTGGTGTCGTTTGGTCATGGCCAAGTAAGTATTGTACTGTATCTTTCAGTGCCGTTTCCAGTTAAGTAAGTTCTGTCCAATCCATTTCAATATTAAAGCCATAAACACATTCATTTTTCAAGTACCAATATATACATTTTTATTTAATGAGTTTAGAAATATTTAAATATTTTTAAAGTTTCAAAATAAATCTAAACGAAAACTTGAGTTTACTACAACCTATTTTCTAACATTTCAATTATTATATAAGAAAAATTGTCAGGAAGATATATTCTTTTTCACAAAATTTGGTAGTTCTTATTACCAACTCATGGAGTGAGGTTTCCACTCACTTATATACAATGAAATACTCTAATATCTAGTCGATGTACAATTTTCAACACATCCATCACGCCGAGCATGACAGTTCGTGCGTGAGATAACATATTATGGGTGATCCGATAACGATCCGATAGCGGGTGACCTGATAAGACTAACAAACATTCACTAGGATAGACTTTAAATGACTCTAATACTATATTACAAAGTGGACTTTAAACTTAATTCAACCCCATAAAATCGACTCATGGGATGAGATTTGCACCCACTTATATACAATGAAATACTCTAATCTCTAGTCGGCGTAGGATCTCCAACCGTTCTCACAACTTATTTAGTTAGTTCTCCTCATTTGTAGCTTTCAGTAAATTATTTTAATTAATATAAGGGTGTATTAGAGAATACGTTGGTTTTTTGACCATGATGGGATTATTTTTTTTTGTTTTTATCAAAATGGGGTCCGTTTAAAAAAAATTACAAATTTAGGCACGACTTCTGCCATGTCATACTAAAGTCATGCCAACTTGGTACGACTTCTGCCCTGTCATACTGAAGTCGTGCCAACTTGGCACGACTTCTGCCACGTCATAATATTTTATTTTATTTTTAATTTTATTGTTTATATATTGGGTAGTAAGTTATGTAATGTTAAAAATTAATTTCTTCTCATCATTACGTGTTATGTAAAATCATTACTTCTCAAACTATTTATTTTGCAAATTCACA
>Ga0123342_1002345_pt1 | contig 31441 bp, 18 predicted proteins | sample Turbeawhitnodule_FD_89960 | JGI IMG/M metagenome (GOLD analysis project Ga0123342, IMG submission 89960) | Root nodule microbial communities of legume samples collected from Mexico - Turtle bean Mexico white nodule | ecosystem: Host-associated > Plants > Roots > Nodule | place: Mexico: Nepantla... | reverse complement strand
CTTCTTTTGGCTTTAGGCTTGGTCCTCTCTTTATTTTAATTCTTCTTTAATTTTTGAGAAGACTAGAAGGAAGAACTTCAAATGTTTGGGTGAATGACCTCTTCCTCCATTAGTAAAATCTTCCCTTATTTGATCTCTATCATGTGCCAAACCCATTTTCTCTTCATGAGCACCTAGGTTTAGGTCTTTGGTAGTCATAGCTTCTAAAACTTTGCCTAGGGGGCGACATTGACTATAGTCAATGCTAGGGCCGCCCCTCCTCCATTCCTTTTCTACCTCTCTCTCATCTTGTTCTCCAAGTCACTCCTCCCTATATAAAGGATGTCTTTCCCCATGTATGGACACATTGAATTTTAAAATAGTAAAAAAACACTACAAGAGTGTTTAATGAGACTTGAGTGCTCTCCTTTGTGGGTCTTATCTTGAGTGTATGTGCATTTCAAGTGACGACTCTTCACCATTCATCTTGGAGCAGCCCATCCTCCAAGTGACGTGATTCATTACCCATTTCTCCATAAGCTTTATCGTCCTTTCATCTTTTCTCTTTTGTGTTCTATTTTTGCGCCACCTTTCATCCCTCCTTTATATTTTCATGTCCTTTAATTTTTGTCTTTTCCTTATCATCTTCGTCATTGTATTCATTTAATTTCGCAAGCTATCTTCATCATATTCACCATATTGTGTTTTTTCTCTTTGCCCTATAGAAGTGAACCTTCACACTAACTTAACCACTTGGTTAAGTTCATGTCAAGTGAGAATCTTCTTTGGGTTTCTCACCATAATTGTTAGTCTCAACAAGATTAATCAAAAGTGAAATATTTAAAATGCGCCAATCTAAATCAACTCACATAATGTGGTATTCAAAGAATGGTTATCTTGTGCTTAATTGCTTTTAAGTTGATTTCTGCCTTTCATTTTTAGCACATTCAATTATTGCTTTTATCTTCAAGCAATTTCAATTCTGACTTTAAATTTTGGTCATTTACAATTTCGCCTTTTTTTTGTTAAACACTTTAAATTCTGCTTTTGAATTATTTTTGTTTTAATTTTTTTCGTTACTTCTTTTGCTTGAGTCTTATGTTCTTAGTGTTTTAGGAGTCTTAAATCCATTTTGCTTATTTTGGTTTTAATTGTGAAGAACTAAAAACAAAATAGAAGTTGTTTGAGTAGTGGTTGATTTAATTTCTCAAACATAGAATGCATGTGTTCATATGAATCCCAACCCAAAATATCTTTTTCAAAAATTGAAAAGTGAATTCAAATATGCATGAAAAAAGAATATGAAAATTTTGAATCCATAAAAATAAAGACAAAAACAAATTGAGTGCATTCAATTATGTGACATTTCAAATTACTAAAGAGGATTCTAAGTATATGACAAATTGTTTTCATACTTGTGGAATTTAATCCTTCTTGCTTTCACAATTTCTAAGGACATTAAACCTTCATAGTTAAAGTCCAAGTAAGTGTCTTTGAGTCTTCATAAGTGCTTTTCTTATTTGACTTGTTAAAAGTCTTGTCATACTCTAATTTCTAAATTGGTTTAGCTTTCTTTCATTTATCTTTTCTTGCTTGTCTTCAAATTCTTCTTTAGTTTTGTTGGGGGTTCTTTGGTGAGCGAGTGATCAGAGCTTTAACCTCTTTCACTTGAAGTGTTGCTACCAAGTGTATACATTTGGAGTTCAAATCTTTCTTGAGTGAATTAAATTTTTTTCCATCCTTTACTAAATAGCCAAGTGATACAAGTGAGTGAGTGAATTAAATTGTTATTTTCACTGATTTTTTGTTTTCATTTGTGCACAATCATGGCTCATTTATCTTCGGGAGAGTCTTCAAAGCCACAGTCTACTCAAAAAGCACATCTTTTGGGGGAGCTAGCGGATGCTAAGAGAAGCTTGGCCCATAAAGAATAGGAATGAGGCAACTAGTAGAAAGAATGCAAAGGTTAGAAGAGACTCAAGAGAGACTAGCTAGAGAAAGGAGGGAGGAACCTAGACGCACTACAAGTATCATATGAATTGTGGGAGTGAAGAAGAAGAAGAAGAAGAATAAAGAAGAAGAAGAAGAAGAAGAAGAAGAAGAATGGAGAATGCATAATGTGGAAACTAGGCGCCACCAACACCAACCACCAAAGACTTATTTTCCTTTTGTTAAATTACCCAGTTTTAGTGGGGAAAGTGACCCTAAATGTATTTAGGATGGGAAGCTAAGGTGGAATATATTTTTAATGTGTATGAGGTCGAAGAGGACCAACAAGTTAAGTTAGCTTCCCATGCAGTGGTGACATCAAATTGTAATGGACATTGGTTTGAACAAGAGGTCGGTCGTGGTCTCTTGGTATGATTTAAAAGAATGCATATGCGCACAGTTTGTTCCTCCTCATTATAGGAAGGAACTCTTGTTAAAGCTCCAATGAATTCATCAAGGACCTAGGACGGTAGATGAATACTTTAAAGATTTGGAAACTACTTTGACTAAGATTAATATGCATGATAGTGAGGAGTCAAAGATAGTTAGGTTTGTAAGTGGTTTAAAGTGAGAAATTCAAGATATTGTAGAGTTATATGAGTACTCTTCTTTAGAGAATTTGGTTCACCTATCCTAAGAAAAACCTAAAGATAGATTCGACAGTAGATAATTCTAAATGCTTGGACCCTTTGCTAAAGGAATTTCAGGATGTATTCCAGGAGCCACCTAAAGGATTACCTCCTTTAAGGGGCATTGAACATCAAATCGATTTCATTCCTGAAACTTCTTTGCCAAATAGACCTGCATATAGAACCAATCCAACTGAGGCCAAAGAAATTCAGCAACAAGTCGAGGAGTTATTAGCCAAGGGTTGGGTCCAAGATAGCATGAGTCCTTATGTTATGCATGTCATTCTTGTCCCTAAAAAGGATGGGAGTTGGAGGATGTGTACAAATGGTCGCGCTATAAATAACATAATCATCAAGTATACACAGCCCATCCCTAGATTAGATGACTTGTTAGATGAGTTACATGGGTCTCAAATCTTCACCAAAATTGATCTTAAAAGTGGATATAATCAAATCCGGATTAAACCAGGAGATGAATGGAAAATCGCTTTTAAGAGCAAGTTTGGGTTGTAAGAGTGGTTAGTCATGCCCTTTGACTTAACCAATGCTCTGAGTACCTTCTTAGGACTAATGCATCATGTCTTAAGATCTTTTATAGGCAAGTTTGTAGTAGTCTACTTTGATGACATTCTTTATCTACAACTTCAACATAAAAGACCATAAAGTGCATGTTAGGCAAGTTCTAGAAATCCTTAGGAAAGATGAGTTGTATGCCAATCCGAAAAAATGTGTCTTTGCCATAGACCATATAGAATTCCTAGGGTTTGTAGTGAGTTCCAAAGGGGTGCATGTTGATGAGCAAAAGGTAGCAGCAATTAGAAATTGGCCTACACCCACCAATATTAGTGAAGTACGAAGCTTCCATGAATTAGCTAGTTTCTATAGAAAATTTGTGAAAGACTTTAGTACTATTGTTGCAGCTCTCAAAGAGATAGTAAATAAGGATGCAATGTTCAAATGGGGCCAAGAACGAACAAATGCTTTTGAAACCTTGAAAGACAAATTAACCAAGGCACACATTTTAACACTCCCCAACTTTGCTAAAACATTTGAGATTGAGTGTGACGCCTCTAACATAGGCCTTGGGGATATCCTCCTTCAAAAGGGTCACCTCATAGCTTATTTTAGTGAGAAACTTAAAGGGACTCATCTCAATTACTCTACCTATGACAAAAAAATTTATGCTCTTGTTAGGGCTTTGCAAAATTGGCAACACTACCCTTTCCAAAAGAGTTTGTGATACATAGTGATCATGTATCTCTTAAATATTTGAAAAGCCAAAGCAAACTTAACAAGAGACATACCAAATGGGTAGAGTTTACTGAGCAATTTCCCTGTGATCAAACATAAGCAAGGCAAGTCTAATGTGGTGGCGGATGCTCTTTCTAGAAGGCATACCTTGCTTAATGTCTTAGACACTCAATACTTGGGGTTTGATCACATCAATCAAATTTACAAAGATGACCTTGAATTTTCTCTCACCTTTCAAGAGTGTTGAAAGGGAGGCCAAAAATACTTTTTCATAGATGATGACTTTCTCTTTAAAGGAAAAAGACTTTGTGTGCCCCAAGGTTCTCTGAGACAATCTCTTGTAAGGGTGGCACATGAGGATGGATTAATGGGACTTTTTAGGGTAGCAAAAGCCTTAGATACTTTGCATGAACATTTCTTTTGGCCCAACATGCGCAAATATGTACACAACCTCTGTGATAAGTGCATAACATGCAGTAAGGCTAAGTCTAAGGTGCAACCCCATGGATTATATACCGCTCTCCCCATCCCGGACATGCCTTGGGTCGACATTTCTATGGACTTCATTTTAGGTCTTCCCAAGACATCTAAGGGTATGGATTCTATCTTTGTGGTAGTAGATCGTTTTTCTAAAATAGTCCATTTCATTCCATGCCACAAAGTAGATTATGCTTGTAATATTGCAAATCTCTTCTTTAAGGAAGTTGTTTGCTTGTATGGGCTTCCTAGAAGTATAGTATCTGACAAAGAATCTAAGTTCTTGAGTCACTTATGGAAAACTTTGCGGGGGTAAACATGACACTAAACTCTTGTTTTCTACTACTTGTCACCCCTAAACTGATGGCCGAACAAAAGTGGTGAATAGAACTTTGGCCCAAATGTTAAGATGCCTTAATTCCGGGAACCCTAGGGTGTGGGAAGATTTACTATCTCATATTGAGTTTGTTTATAACCGAGTAGTTAATTCTACTACTTCTTACACCCCTTTAGAGGTTTATATGGGTTTAATCCCCTCACACCCCTTGACCTACTTCCTATTCCTGTACTTGATGAGGTTTTGTGCAAGGATGGTTTAAGAAAAACATATTTTAATAAAAACTTGCACCAACACATCAAGCACCAAATCAAAAGGAAGAATAGGCAAGTATGTACAACATGCCAATAAGGGGCACAAAGCATTGATCTTTGAACCTGGGGACTAGGTTTGGCTTCACTTGAGGAAGGATTGCTTCCCTACTCAAAGAAAATCCAAACTCATGCCTCGTGGTGATGGTCCCTTCCAGATCATTAAAAGGATCAATGATAATGCTTATGACAACTATTTTATCAACCATACTATACTTAATAAAGACCTGGGAGATATAACATTCCCTGACCAAGCTCAACCTTCTAGAAAGATGACCCAGAGCATGACACAGGATCCAGGGCTAGGTTATGACCATTCACTAGCTAGTGCCTCAAAGCTTATCATTCCTCAAAGGATCACCAGGAGCAGAGCTCATGTGATTGTAGCTGAGCACCGACTAGTTTCTTTATTTGTAATTTCAGTAGATTAGGTTCACATAGCTAGAATAGGGTGTGCTTAGCATTTGGTCTTGTGCCAAGCCCATTTTCTCTTCATGAGCACCAAGGTTTAGGTCTTTGGTAGCCCGAGCTTCTAGAAGTTATGCCTAAGGGGCAGCATTGCCTATAGTCAATGCTAGGGTCGCCCCTCCTCCATTCTTTTTCTACCCTTCTCTCATCTTGTTCTCCAAGTCACTCCTCCCTATATAAAGGGCACCTTTTCCCATGTATGGACACATTGAATTTTGAAATAGTAAAGAAACTCTGCAATAGTGTTTAGTGAGACTAGAGTGCTCTCCTTTGTGGGTCTTATCTTGAGTGTGTGTGCACTTCAAGGGGCGACTCTTCACCACTAGTCTTGGAGTAGCCCATGCTCCAAGTGGCGTGATTTATTTCTCATTTCTCCATAAGCTTTCTCATCCTTTCATCTTTTCTCTTTTGTGTTCTTGTTTTGCGCCACCTTTCATCCCTCCTTTATATTTTCATGTCTTTTAATTTCGGTCTTTACCTTGTCATCTTCATCATTGTATTCATTTAATTTTGCAAGTTATCTTCATCATATTCATCATATTATGTTTTTCTCTTTTCCCTCTAGAATTGAACCTTCACACTTACTTAACCACTTGGTTAAGTTCATGTCCAGTGGAAATCTTCTTTGGGTTGCTCTCCATAATTGTTAATCTCAAAAAGCTTAATAAAAAATGGAATCTCAAAATGTGCCAATCTAAAATCAACTAACATCAATAATTGACTTGCTCCACTTGTCAAAAGAACAAACCCAATACTCGTGCACCCACACAGCCACAAAACATCCAATGTGCTTGGAAACATATAAATCCTTGAAGAATAAAAAGTGTTGACAATGTAGGACTTCCTGAAGTAATTGGAACTTACACTTTTTTTTAAGCTTCTTATTTGAAACTCGCCACTTTTTAAGACAACCTTTAGGTTGTGGGAGAACTAGTGGAACTTACTTTTATGGCAAAGACTTTGGATAAAAATGAGTAATTGGAGAGTTAAACACCTGAAGGAAGGATTTTGACAATTGAAACAAAGAAAATGCAAAAGAGAGGAACCACTTGAGTTAGTGTTAGCTCATGCTTAGATGAATTCATTTGTCATGAAACTTTGAGATCTTTTTACTTTGTAGTTTTTTTTTTCAGTTGTCTTTTTTTGTTTGCTTGTTATCTGGGTAAAATTCCATTGGCACAATCCCGTCTGCATAGTTAAAACATTGTAATAATTAAGGCACTTTTAGTTCGTGAAAGTGTGTCAAGTGACTCTAAGTGTCACTTGAACTTAGGTTTTTGCCTAGGGAATCTCTAACTAGGAAGGACTTTATATTTAAGAGTGTTCAATACGACCCATATATCTTTCTTGGGAATGAACCTAGAAGACTTTTGACACTTTGACCTTGTAGGGAACTTTTACTCTTGAAAACCTTTTGTTTATCACTCATCTTTCGAAACAAACATTTAAAAATATTTTCCATTTTTAAATTAAAAATGAGTGATCATTCACATTCATTTAGTGTTCATGGTAGGGCTAGTGACCTACAGGAAGAGTTACTTTTAGGAGAGATTGTCCCAAAATATCCTACCCTAAGAATAATCATAAGAGAGAAGGTTACCCTTCCAAATCAAAATATGAAGAGTCAGGTGAACAAAGAAAGGAAATGGAAAAAGAAAAACAAAGAGCAAAAATATAATTATAGGAACCTTCTAGAGAAGCTAAAACAAAAGGCGTCAGGTGCTTCAAGTATCTTGAAACAGGACCAAGTGTCTTCACAAAGAACTATGGTTTTAAAAGATGAAGGCATAAGAAGCCAGGACAACTCACATTCTTCACCTAGTGAAGAAAAAGTCTTGGGTTCTGAAGAGGAAGTCCTCCCTTATGAAGAAAAGTTATTACTGGTGTGAAGGCTTCTTCCAAGTCAACTAGTTGAACTAAAACAGGCATTCATGTAAGAACCTCTTCAACATACGATGTAAAATTCTTGAAAATACTCATTTCATTATTGTGGACAATGGTTCTAGTTGTAATGATTGTAGTATAATATTGGTGGAAAAGTTAACCTTTATTACTAAATTCCATCCAAAACCTTACAAACTTGTGTGGATTAAAGATGGTGGCATAATAGTCAAAAGGCAAGTAAGTGTACCCATTTTCATAGACAATTATAATGAAAATGTTTTATGTGACATTGCTCATATGGAGATTAGACACATTATACTTGGTAGACCATGACAATATAATCGCAAATCTATACATTATGACTACACCAACAAAATAAATTTCACTCTCATAAAAACAAAATAATTTTAATCTCTCTCACACCTCAACAAGTTTTATCCTTACACAAGGTAATGTACAAAAACTACTACAAAAAAATTTGGTATTACATACAACACTAATTCATTGTAAGAGACCAAATTCATATTACATACGAAAAAAAAATCGTATGTAAAATTGTCGTAGATAACTGTTACGTACAATCAACAAGTGTCCTTCGAATAGTAATGAACAGGTTCAATCCAACAAAATTATTTCAAAATAAAATTAAAAAATAATTAAAACTCGAATTCAAAGAACGTCATCCCTAAACCCTAAAATTGACTTTGAATCCTATTTTTGTTTTGAAAACCATAAAACATGAGAAAATATAAGGAAGAAAGCTTACGAACATGTTATCTCTTCACATATTTTTCTTCTGACATGGATTGAAAGAACAAACCGCTTACCTTGCTCACACACATTGACACCCTGGTTGGTAAGCAATCTAACTTCAAATAAGATGCTTAGGATTTTTGGTTTTGGAATTAGGGTGCAAATTTAGTATTTATGTTTTGGAATTAGTTTAATGGAGTTTTTGAAACTTAGTGAACTCACTGACGAAATGAAGGTAATTTTAGTCCTGTATGTATATGATATATTATAAACAACAGTGGCCAAAAATGACATTTGACACCCCACACTTTATTTTTTAATTATGTATGTAATACTTGTATATATCGATATAATCCTTTGAAAATCGTTCCCACTCATAGTGTCAACATTACAAACTGATTAAATTTGCATGTAATCAATTTTGGCTTACATACGAAAAAAATCTATATGTAATGTCCATTTACATATCACTGTACATATAAATCCAAAGCCATATGTAATAATCGGTATGTAAATAAAAATTTTCTTATAGTGAACAATAATTTGATGTTGAAATAAAGGTTCATAATATTTTTCATAAAAAAATTTACAAAAATAAAAATGGACCCTTTTTCTTTATCCTTATTAGAAACATGTGTCATCATAAGAAATTCATTTAAACGTTGTTTGTTGTTTTATGTAGATGGATCTTTGATCATGAAGGAAAAAATAAAGGCGATAGCTTTTTAGCACCATTTTATCTAACAACAAATCTACTTAGGGGGGTCTGATAAAAGACTATCCAGTCACCACATCTTAGACTAATAGGAATTGAGAAGATAAAAACTTTTGGAAGGAAAATCAAATATTAATAATATTTTTCTTCTTCTTAGTCTTGTAAAAATTTATATAGTAATAACTTTGTATGGATAAAATAAAATTAAAAAATTGTATAGGATTAAAGGTTCCTTATATGAAAAGATACCAGCATAAGTGGGCTTAATTTAGGCCTAATTAGAATTTTACTTGGGAGTAAAAATCTTAACAGAGTCAACATACAACCTTCTTTGTTAGAAAAGTAAAAACTCTAATTGAATAGGCAAGGAGAAAGAGCTATAGTTAACCCACACACCCACGACCACTCAAACATCATCCAATATGCTTGGGATCTTATAAACTGTTAAAGAATCAACAATTGAGAGTAATTTTCTCCTAGATTCTCCACTCAGGAACCTTTTTTGGGTGTGAGTACCTCTCAAGTTTCTCCCTAAGAAAATTGGAGAAAGTTGAAAGTTTTTTTTCAAGTTTTTCGTTGCCATTTAGAGGAATTCATCACTATGTTGAGTTCCAAACCAATTAATCAAGTTCTACTATACAAACTACCTCTATGAAGTACACAGGTATTCTTTCATAACGCAATCACTTATAAGCAACCTTATTCAAATATTCTTTCCAAAAAACACTTCTAGCCCAATTATTCTTTCACTAATCATTCCTATCTTAATTCAAATTTTCTTTTAAGTCACTTCTAGCATAACCAAATATTCTTTGAAAAAAAATCATTTGAAATAAGACAAAAACAATGTTTTTTTAATAAAAATATCACAGTTTTTGCTTATTAAAGACAATAGTATCGAGGCAGTTTCTTCTTGCACCCCTACATTTTTCTTCCTGCACCCCTACAAAGTTGCGTAAAGACAAAACTGTCTCCATATAAACTGTATTCCAGATTATGAAATCCAGTAAATTTTCGGATTGACGTTTTCGGTAAATTTTCGGATTGACGCATCCGGTAATCTCCTGAATTGATGCTTCCAGTAGTACATGAATGATAGTGTTAATTCAAAATAAAAAAATGCAAGACATCCATAATTGAAAAAACCATTCCGGATTCGTCAAACCGTAATTCAAAATATGCATTCCAGATTCAGAAATTCATAACTGAAAAAAATCATTCTAGATCCACCAATCCGTAATAGAAATTAGGCTTCCGAATTCAACAAATCAGAAATCAATAATTTATGCAAACTTTGCTTCCGGAACACCCCCTCATCCAGAATGCAACATGATTCACTTCTGGATTGATGAATCCGTAGCACACTTCCAGATCCCGAAATTATGAGAGTCAGTTTCAGAATTTACAAAATTGTAGGGGGTGCAGGAAGAAAAATGTAGGGGTGCAGGAAGAAAAATGTAGGAGTGCAGGAAGAAACTGCCTAGTATCTTTCGAAGTATACAGTAATTTAGGCTCACTACTACTAGTTTGAAAGGATAAATACAAACAATATTTTTACAGACAGACATAGTTAAAATAGGATACAGTTTAACAATGGTTATTTTGTCCACTTATAAACACAAATTTTATTTATCCACATTTTCATGTTACAAATATATTTTTCCCGCTATATTTATTATTACCATATTTTACTTTTATCACCAAACTTATAACATAAAATTATTTTTTACGAATTAATTCAAGTTAATTATGACTATTTTATGTTTAATAACCATTTTAATCATTTAAAAAACTAATTATAATCATAAACATAATTATTTAAACAAGTTAATAATATAAAATCTGTATTGTCCCTTTTTAAAAATATCAATAAAAAAGCGGGTTCCTAACTGATATTAACTGAGCAAATGTCAAAATCCGGTTCTGAAGGCTGGTTTAAAAACTAAGCAGCGGTAGCCATTAATGCCTTTTTTTAATTTTTGAAGTCATTCTAAGACGTTAAACCAAGAAAGCAACATAAATCCTGGCACAGCTCAACTTCCTTTTCCTTGCTGGATTTGCTGAAGAAGAACAGCAGCCAGCTGAAGTGTTGCTTGTAGACGTTTCTGTGGATCTGAATCAGAATCTTCCTGCAAGCTGCTATCAGTCACCAGCTGATTTCCATTAGCCTCTCTTTGTGGTTCCCTCTGAACCATCTGTGACATCTGAGGCGCATTTGAGATCTGCTGTTGTTTTTGCATCTGCAAAATTTGACCCAGCTGAGATGTTGACATATCAGAACTCACCAGATTGTTTTCTGTAGCATATTTCTGGGATGGTCTGGATGAGGTGTCCGATGTGCTAAATCTGGATGAGATGTCAGATGTGTTAAACCTGTTAATCTGCCGCGGATCACGATCACCCAATGCAGATGTACTCGAAGAGCTTCCTCCTGACTGCCTCTGCTGCTCAAGAAGAGATGCAGCTAGTTGTGCAAGTTGTTCTGGTGGAAGGGCTCCCACAGGCACTGATAAAGGATCTAAATGTCTTATATCTGGGTAAGACAACTTGTTATCACCATAAAATGGAATAACAGAAGTTCCACTGGAATGTTGAATTGAGTTTACATCTGTCACTGTCCTTGGAATTATGAGTTGGCGTTCATCGGCAACAGGTTCTTGTAGAGTTCTATTAGAGAGGTTCTGCATATTTTGAGAAGACCAGTTTGGTCCAGAAGTCCGCTGCTGAACAGGATAGCTGCGATTTCTTTCGTCATGAGATTCAGACATGCTAGCAGCGGCATGAGCTGAATCAGAAACTGATGGAGCTGCTGCAAATTTATTTCCCAGAAAGGAAAGGTTGCTGATTCCAGAATAACCCAATTCTGAAATAGATGGGGATGTAGGTACGCGTTCGGAAGGAAATGATGACTTAAGATGCAGTATATTCTCATTATGGGACAACAGGTTTTCGTTTGTCATTTCTCGTTGCATGTGTCCGGGACCATGATTTAAAACAGGATTCTCCAACCTCAGAATAACACCAGATATGCTCAACTTACCAGGTACCTTCAGTACTTTCTCTGAGAACTCGGACGGAGGAACAAGAAATAAGGTGGTCTTGTCATCCAACTTGGCAACAGCAGCGCGCTGCTTTTCCTCCAGATAATGCATAAATTCATTGTAGAATTCCATGTCAGCATCACTTCCAGGCACAAAGAAAACAACCCAAACTCCAACTGCTTGGTAGTAATGCTTTGAAAGCATATCTAGACCAGTTCTTGCAGTGCAATCCAAGAATTCGGGTCTGAAATCAATGTATTGACATTAACACCCAACATAAACAATTGAGAGAGGACAGTAATAATGTAAACGGCGTTGGCTGTGTGCTACAATTGGATGGTAACATGGTTGTAATATTTATTTGTATGCAAGAGTTATTAATCAGAATTCTCCCTCACCACCACTTCGAGGCAGAGTTTTGATCTTTTGGCCTTTATGTTTCTGTCACGAGTTTACAAACCAGCTTCTTTTGAGCTAATTTTTGTTCCATTATGTCTTCTCTGGTTGCTTTAGGGGGATTCATTATCCTTCTATTCTGTTATTGACTATCAGCTAATGAATTATCTTTGTTGCATCTTGCTATATATTTGGATATTGTATCTTAGGCCTTGCAATGGGCCTATTTTAGGATCTTTATAACTGTGGTAATAGAGATATTTATAATTAATCTCTCATTCATTAGCTATATTTCATAATAACACTCCCCATTGTGCTGCACATTGACACCTGATTAAGTATGTTTCCTGTATTTTTTTCCCATTTTGGACTTCTATTGAAGAATAGTGTTTTAACTCGAACATTAATAAGATGCTATTTACATGTATGCATTATAGATAAAGATATATGTTTAATTCGATAACCTTGTTGCATAAATTCATAATTAATATACAAGGTTCAAAAGACACAATAGATATTTTTAAGTATATTATCTTGTTTATTAAACAAACCAACTCAGCTATCTATTCTATACTTGGATGACTAGATTATGTTACCTCTAAATGCACATTTTCTAAATTATCAATTACTTTAAATTAATAAAATCAGTAAAAGCTCCAGCGATGACTGTTTTCTGATGTTGTGAACAAACCAACCATCAACTAATTCTATTTAAAAAAATATGAGCATTTATCTGAAATCCTTATATGGATATTGCAAAATTCTATCTAAAAGCCAATTGGTATTGAGTAAGTTTCCCGACAAGTAAAAACCAATGAGGCAATGTTTTAAGCAAAAGTCCGCCTCTAAGCTTCAGATAATAAAAATGTCTACAAAATTTAGTTATATCAGTGTATCCTCTTTTTCCTGCAATCAAAATTTTTACGAGGGGAGATTGACCCAATTCCAAGGTCACTGAGGGCCAATAGATAGCAAGAATTTTATCCTTTTCCCCCCTCACATCTCAAGGTTATTTTATCGCTTTCGAAAGCAGTTCTATTTAATGGGTCTCAGTAAAATTTGACTACCTAATAAATACAAAATATATATATATATATATATATTTCAAAGTTAAGACTACCTAAATCTGAACAAAAAATACACCTTTTGAAAGGAATTAATACTTACAACATAATATCCAGGACTTTCCCCACAGGAAAGCAGCGTGCTCGACAAACAGGGGTTCCACCTTTAGCAATAGTTCCTTCCCATTTCCACTCAGTTAAAGATGAACTATCGGGTTCAGGTGTGAATCTTTTCTTTTCAACATAAGTTGACTGCCGAGCACCAAAATTATCATAAGATTTCCAGCCTTCTTGTCTATCTAAACGAGGCAGAGGTGAATTTGGGGGGCGATCAAGAGACTGGCCATAAGTAAAATTTCCAGCATCAAAGCCTTTATCAAAAGGCTCATGTGGGGGTAAATCAGATAATAGCCTTGGGAGAACGTGTTTCTGTTTTTCTAATTCAGAGAAGGGATACTCTGGAAGCTCTCTTTCAAGAGGAGGAGAACCAGTCTTGGGCCTTTTAGCCTCACGTAGATAGGGAGCATCTGTAAAGGCCCGCAGATCTTCATAGAATGCACTTTTTTGAGGAAATCGGTCATGTCTTTCTCTTGATGGACTATTCATAAGTTCATAGATTTCTTGTGATACTCCTAGAGTTCTCCCCTTCTCACCAACTTTCCTTTGTTCATATGTGTTAGTTCCATCAATCCATGAAGACCCCCTTTTGTGATCATAAGGATCAGAATCCCAATTTCGGAACTGATTTGGGGAACCAATGCTGCGATCAGCATTGAAGCTCCTATCCTGTCTGAGGTTATCAGAAGATCCATCGCGACCACTTGACTTGTAAATTGGAGAGCGAGGGCCATTAAATGATCTCCTGTCACTGTTTGATGAACCTGTTTCACTTTTGGCAAAACAAATATGTACACGGGGATTTCCAAATAACTTCCCCTTCAGATTATCTCTTGCTCTGCATGCAGATGTCAGGCTCCTAAAGCGAACAAAGGCATAACTACGACCTGGAAATGTAGTAATCTTCATTATTTCACCAAATGGAGAAAAAGCCTTTCTTAAAATTGATTCGTCCACCTTCAACTGAGCCGGGAACCCAATCCACAGAACCTCACTGGGTTCTGGATTTTTGTCGCTCAGCTTAGATTTGTCAGAATAATGCATTTCAGGACTACCATGGTGTCCCCTAAACTCTCTTTGTGAGAAAGGAGAACCCCTCAATGTTGAGTTCCGTTCATCCCTAGAGTAATCTTCATCCCGTGGTACTGCTGATGACTTATCCTGTGATTAAGAACAAAACTTATTGGTGAAATTATCATACTTTTCATTTATCTAATTTTAACACTCTGAAAGGAAAATATATATTCCATAACCAGATGCCAATTAAGAAGATTAAGTAATTATCAACATCTAACACCTCGCAGCACTAAGAATTAACTAACAAGTACTTTTTTCATTTTTTACTTGTTTAATACAAGGCACACCACTGATCTAATGGTGGCAAGACTAGCTGAACCCATAGAAGTAGAACGCAACTAAAATTGCACTGCCAAAACTACAGAACAAATCCAACACAATGACATTAAACCAGAAAAAATTTACTGATAGAATAATAATAAGGGTATGAACTATGAAGATTTGACGGAAAGAGATACAAAAATGAATGGACAAACATAAGAAATCAAGAATATCAATCACTCCAAGCTCTTACAACTTAATATTATCCTACAAGGTAGAATCAGCTATAGATCACTCAATACCACTAGGCTATATCAAAGATCAATGCATCATTGACCCTAGTCATGAAGATTAACTTCCTTGAAGTCTAACTGCCTAACACTGACCTCTAATATCCTCTTCAATACACATCAATGAAATGTCTTTGCACGGTTACACCTTGCAAGAAGAAAATGATAGAAATGTCAGAAGACAACTATCTCATCCTTCTTTGAACACCTAAGAGTCTAGAATGTCATCATTGAAAAATATAAGAAACAACACCATGCGGATTGGTCTGCAGCCCGCTAGCAAAAAGCGCGAGACGGGATCATTAATGTTTGGCTATGTTTGAAATTGAAGAATATTAATGTTTGATGTTTTATATTATTAGCAAACATAGGTTCAATTTATTTATATTCAATTTTTTTATAATTATTGAATTTTTATATTCAATTTTTCAGTAACAAAAAGTAGAAAACATTTTTATTGAATTTCTTAAAAAAAAAACTTAAGCGGGTTAGCCCTCATGCAAGGCGGGGGGCAAAGAAATCAGCACGTGTTCATTACGTGAGACGGGCCAGCCCGCATTGTCATCCCTAGGTATAATTAGATCATGTAACATGCAAAAAAGTTTGCACTTAATTTTCACCATAGAGTTACAATATGTATTGATTATTGATAAGTGTGTTGAGTACATATGTACTCAAGATCCATTTTGTTTGTGTCTATCAATGACTTCATAGCACCAATAATATTAGCATGTTAAACATTATATTCATTGGGAGGGAGGTAGAGAAAGACAAAGAGCTTGTTTTCTTGTTTTGTGTTGCACCACATTGCTTACCACGGTGCAGAAGCAATTGACCCTTTCAATCATTTACAAAATAACAAAAAACATCCACCAAAACTGGATCAAATGCATGTAAGATCCAGTAAACATTAATTCTTAATATATTAGCAAGAGAATAAAGCAAGGGTAGGAAAAGTGTTTTGTTTTCATTTTTGTCTTAATAGGGACATAATAAATAGAGAAAAACAAATAATTAATAGTTGAAGCTCAATTCCAGGAAAAAAAAAGGTACTTTGTCATTTCACTCTAGTTAAAATATATGAACATATCCAATATTATCTTGATCATATCTTAGATTATCAATTAAGATTCCATCGTATAACTCTCATATTGTGTCTCACTCTCAACATGGTAAAAAGGGGCTCATCGTGTGTGACCTTTTCTGCAACTACTCCACCACCATGTTGTTAGGTTACACATAGAGGAGAAGTTAGTTAGAATTAGAATAGTCAAGAGTTTGTTATTTGATTTGCTAGTTAGATATAAATAAGAAAGAAGGAGAGGGGAGGGGGAGTGTGTAATATTTTTGTAGATTGAGCTTTAGCTCTTTGTGAAGGGGAAGCCCTTGAAGGAGAGAGTGTTCTCCTATTTCTTGTTCTTTTCTGTCTATTCAGTAAAAAACCTTTCTTTTCTTCTCTTTATAATTCTTGGTTCCTAACACATGCTCTCAAAATTCAAAAGTTCTACTACATTTTCCTTGATCAGAGAACATCACCTCGCCCAAGAAGAACGTAGAATGAAATAAGTAGTCAGGTTCTCTTTTTATAATCCTTTTCTTCTGATAATATAGGCCCAGCCACCTTCCCCCTGTACCTTATGTTTAGGAGCAGGATCTGCCCAAGCAATCAATCCTGTGGTGGTACGAAAGGCACAAACTCCACGAATGTCTTGTGCCCACTTTATTACTAATAAAGGAAAGAAAGTCTCAACCTAAATCTAAAAAAAAAAGATAGAACCTAAATAAAAAGCCAAGGAGGCCCTTTGGTAGAAGGAAGTTATGTAGGGTTTCTCGATCTACTATAACCAGAAGAGGCGACAATGGATTTTGGGACGTTTGTCCCACAATTTGGTGAAATATACGACCTCTCACATAACCTAGCCCAAAACAGTGTAAGCTAGGGATTAAAAATATAGTTGGCCACTTGTAAAGCCAAGTAGAAAATCTTGTTCTATTACATTCCCAACATGCAGAAGTACAAAAGCAAGTAACAAATACTAGAGTGAGTTGGATGGAATTTGATGATCTTCAAGGCCAAAGGGAGCTAGAATGGAAGCTAGAGCAGGAACAATAGGAGCTCCAGTTCGTTGAGTAAGCCACCACAACATAGGAAAATAATTACTTGGGTGGGGCAAGTTCGACAAGAAATGCTATGCCTACACACAAGACGACCCCTCTTCCCAAAAGTTTTACGGGACTACTTTACAATGGACAACAGCCCCTACCTAGGGGGATTACTACACAAGGCCCCCGCAAAGGAAAAGCTTTATTCCAGAAAATAGAAGATGCTCAGCTACACACAACATATGGATTAACATGTTTCCGGGAAGAACATAGACTAGAAGAGGATCTAGCATTTGGAACACAACAATCATTAGAAACTGACAAATTAGAGATGTTGTAATATACTCTTTCCCGTAACTTCTCATAGCAAACTAACCCACTAAAATACTATTAGGGATCAGAAATGTGGTAAATATCACAAAGAAAAAAGGGAGACCATCTATACCCAAATTCAAATTGTTGTTTTCATAAAGTAGCCATCAAAGGCTTCCACAAATTGAGATTCGTCAATATAATGATTGGACTGTATCAGAGGAACAGGGGAATACGAAACAGTAATAAGAGAGGTACATAGATTAATCACATAGATTAATCAATCATATTGGTAGTAAGCTTGAATTTGGAACAAAAAGATGAATAATGCTTCCGAGCAAAACACAAAACAGAACCACATAGATCAGAATAGCATTCAAAGAAATGTTCTAACATAGAGTAGAATTAAACATGGAAGAGATTAGCTGACAACAGTACAAAGATGGGTGCCTAATTCCAAAACACCGTGATTGATGAGTGGGTAGGCGGGTTAGGTGTGCCTCTCAATCCAGTGGGAGTATTGGAGCTCCTCCCCCCTTCCTTTTTTCTACTTTTCTATTCTCCTTTTAGGGGCATATTAAGTAACCAACCAATAATCTTGGAAAGGATGTAATAGATAAGTAAGTTAGAACCTTCTTTAGTCAGTTTACAGCCTCCCACCATAGAAGATGAGATAAGCTTAGCCTCAGCCATAGTGGTTTTGGCAAACAAAATGATGTCTTCAGGTTGTAAGATATAGAGTGGTCGATCAGGTGGATGCTAAACCTCAATGCCTAGGAAGCAGTCCAATAAGGGTCACCTAAACTCAACTCCTTTGGAGAGAATTCTGAATTGAGAACACTGAAGTAGTCCAACTCAGCTAAATACATTAGAGATCTACACCAAAGCCAACATGGCTGAGGCTAAGCTCATCTCGTCTGTTCTTCTTTAGCAGTTGATTTCCAAACTCAGTTCAGTTCTTTAGAAAAAGCTTATGGTGACTTCGACTACTTCCTAGGTCTAGTTCTATTTTTTATTTCAAGCTGTTGAACAGACCAACAATGGATTTCATGTAAGCAGAAATGGCTTGATTTGAAAAGAAAGCAAGACTTTGATATCCTTTCTTGACATTGAGCAGTTCAGTTCTGAGTTGACCAGCCCTTGCCGTTGTGAGTGTTGAAATAAATATGGATTCCATTACATAACTGGAATGAGTGAGAATAGTCAACAGATGTCAAGATCAACATAGTGAAATGGTTGAAGTTAGGTGAGCAGAAGTTGACCTTGAAGCTCCCAGGCTGCAGGGTTCTCTAACCCTAGATCGTGATCATCACAGGAAAGAAACTGCAGGAATTTCTAGCTGAATTAGAAATCAATAGTCAGGCTTTTTGGCTCTGGATACCATGTTATAATTACCATAATGGAGAACTGCAAAGTTGTATTATTGACTGTGAGAGTAGTGTACTGAGAAGCTCTACATATAACCAAGATAAAAGAGGTAAATTCTAAATGTCTGACTATTTGACAGTGACAGGTGCAACTGTCTTACAGGGACAAGTGCCCTACTCAAAGCCTATACTATAAGGTTATACACTAACAGACCTAAATTAATTTAACTATAAAGAACAGGGGAAACAAGGATTGAACTGCTAAACACTTGGACATTAAACCTTGGATACCGTGTCAAAGCATTAGGTTAAAGCAAAACCACTAGGTTTTAAGCATTAGGTTAAAGCAATTGAAATCCTTTTTATATTTATAAATGATATATGCCTTCATTCCTAATCCAAATTTCCAAAAAAAAATAGCAAATGGAACAAATTGACAATTCATTGGATACTCGACAAGTAAAAACAAATTAAGTTTTTGTAAAGTTTAATATCTTATGGCTAAATGGTCTTTTAACATCAAAACTTTATGCTCACCAAATAGGATCAACTGAAAGGATTCTAGAATGCTATCCTATTATGCTTGATCGCAGATAAATTCATGAAACCATTGTTTTAAAAATAAGAATAGTCATTAACTAGGTTTAGATATTGGGTTAATCAGTTACAGGTTGAACCAATAGATCAGTAGTTGAATCACATAAAATGGTGGACGTTAAAATAATAATTAAGATTATGTATATATTAATAGTGATGTTTGTTTCCTGGTGAAATGCAAGGATGAAGTTCCAGTGCAAAGTGTTTGATTCTCGATCTACTTACTTTTTAATAGTTTTCTAAAATTTCCTTAAAACCATAAATAATCTGGAGCCAGACATTCATCCAGTCAAATACAGCTTTTGCAGCATCAGTTCAACCTATAGTCAGCATCTTAAACTCAGGATTGTCCCTTCCATGCAATATTTCAACATTTTAACTAGTTTGCTCAAGACTGAGTTACACAATTTAATCCAGTTCAATGTCAGTTCAATGACAAAATCCAAGTCAAAAGCATATACAATCCAACAATAAACTCAACCTGCAGTTACGTCTGTTTTCACTCAGACAAGTTTAACCGACCTGTCTAAGCTGCATTTTAAAACAACATGAAACCCTATAGCCTTCAAAAGTATGTATGATCATGTACATTTTTATCTCACTCTACTATTTGAGTTGGCCAGACAATTTTTATATGCATAATCAAACATCTATGCAAAATATCCAGTATACAGGACCATACACAGAATATCTAGTCATTCAATATAACTAAATAGGGAAAGGACCAGGAATATTACTTAGCCATAATGAAATGATTCGATTTTTCTTATGTTCTGTCATAACTTTTCCTCGCACTGTTAGGATTCAGTAGTTCATGATCCTGGTTTGTTTCCAGGTTTTCCATTTTTATTTGAAGGGTTGATTAGTTTTTATTTCAGTGGGGATATAATTGTTTGATGTACAAAACAATTCCTAGTATTTGTTGTGTTTTACCACTATTGTTTGTTAATGCTGCGTTCACTTTCATGTCCTCTATTCAGCAAAACTTAATTTGCTCACCATCCATGCTTTGCACATAATTTTAAATAGAGGCAATCATGATATTGATCCCTTGAATTTCTATCACTTTAGTGTTTTGCTTTATTGTTTCCCTTTTCCATATATTCTATCCAATAGCATCCCTTGAGGTTTATCCAAAACAAATTTCCATTTCAATATACAGAAAAGGAAAATTTTGGATATAGGAAATTGGTTTCTACGTTTCCTTTGACAGCATGATAGCTTTGGCTTTTTTCCCTCTAAAGACCACTTATAGCATCAGCTTGTCTGAACTTCAAAAGTACAAGTTACTATCATAAACCACCTATTCCCATAAGCAAAAGCTAAAAGGTGACACATGAATGATTTTATATTAGACCTTGACACATGAATGATTTTATACTAGACCTTGACACATGAATGCTTTAAAATTGGATCTCTAACACAAGCGCTCTTGCAAGAGCCTGTTGAGCTTTATACCGCAGATAATGCATCTACCTTGTAGTGACATCTAACTTATAAGAAAAATAGGGTTGAACACTTGGTCATAAGGACTTTAATACCGTATTATGAACCAACCCTCTCAACAGGCTTAATGGTTTTCTATTACATCTCTACCTACTGTAAAATTCTAATGTGTGGCATGCCAATTCAGTGGTGAACTCATACATGCTAACCCTTGGAAACTTGTAACTCAAAGTAACGTTTCCTTAAGATATCTTGTTTCCTCTATAATTCACTGTTTTTTACTAAAATTGATTGGGATTTTTGAAACAATATGAATCTAATCCTTATTTCATGAGTTTAACTAATAGTTTCATAATTTTCAATAAATATTAACCAATTATATAGGGTTTAGGAAAAAGTATTTCTAAATCACATTCTCTTATGGTGTTATTAAATTCAGTCTCAAAGGGAAATGTTCCCTTGACAGCCCAAGCATACCATTTTGTAATTGCAAGTCCTGTTTTTAATTTCTAACTTCATCAGTCAGTAATGGTTTTGTAATTTCTTTCCTTGCACAAGGTCCATTTGGAAATCAAGTGAATGGATTATGGTCATAACAAGATCCAATGATTTACTTCAAATCTCAAGACCTCTAACTGCTTAGTTTCTTGATTGCCGTATGATGTACAATTCTGAAACTAGTTCTCGCTCATTGCTCAACAATTTCCCATCTCTGGAATAACCTGTTTGGTGTTATTGCTAAAGAACAGATTTGTCCAAGGATAACCAACAATTCCCACGTCAAAAAGATTTTGACACTATTTTCAATTTGCAGTTATATGGTGTATAAATGGTTAGAAAAATGCTAGAATATTTATTGTTGGTCCTCCATTAACTCTTGATTCATTTGGGATCAAGCAGTTCACTTATCTCTTCTTAGATGCTCTGCAAATGTTTTTCTTAAGGGGCATCTTTTTACACAGTCAATGGTACACAAGTTTAACATATTGGCTTGTTCCGTTGCATGCTTCACAAGTTTAGACCTACACATTTGAACCTCCTAAAAAGCTTAACTACTAAAAAATTTGATGAAGATAGACAGGATAAGAAGAAAGCAAGAGTTAGAAGTGATGAGTATTAGCTCTTATTTTGTCTTGTGTTGGTGCACACAAGATAAACTACCAGATAGATGATATAAAACATGCAAATATATAAAATTACTCAAATGAAAAATGGTGGTGGTGATACAGATATTGGTTGCAATTATATAAATGTTGGTGGAGACAACAATTGGAGCAATACTAGTACTGATAATGATGACATTTACAATAATGGTGCTGACAATGATCATAGAGATTATTGTGATAATAATACTGATTATACAACAATAACATTGTTGATAACATAATGGTACCACTGACAATGAAAATAGTGATAACGTGATGATAACAGTTGCAGTAATGACAACACTTAATGTAGTGAAAGTTATGGTGGCAATACTGTGATGATGGTGGCGATAGAAGTGTTTGTCATGCAACTTATGGTGATAACAATGGTGGTTATTGAAATGGTGTTGAAATTAATGGTAGTGATCACTTTATTTGCCAACAATGATGGACATGGTTATGATGGTAGTTGCATTTGCAGTAGCATTCATCGCAATAGTGATATTATAGCAGTATTGGTAGAAGTTGTGGCAGCGATTGTGTGGTAGTGATGGTGGAATAAAGAACCTGAGCAATATGAGGTAAGAAAAGGGGGGAAATTTATCAAATCCTACATGTTTCTAACCCAACTTTGAACTAATGAACTTGATAGGATAAGCAACAAAGATCAGCTTATCATATTGATGCACCAAATGATAAATTAAAATAAGATATGATAATTTATCTCATTCTATCCTTTTCATTCCAGCCATTAAACAAACCATTCATGAATGCCCTATCCATGGTTCTAAATCTACCATATCCCCTCTCATAAGAGCCCATTGGACTTTAAATGTGGACAATATAGAACATACCAGACCCTTTTATAAAATTTAATGAGCAAACCCATGACTACTTGGCCAAAGAAGCTCTAATATCATGTCAAAGACAAAATCTCCTAAAAGCCTAAGCAATTAAGTGAAGGCTCATCAATAATTTACCAGAAGTAAATAGTTCTTTTTGAATTGGTTGGTACTTACAACCTTTCTGAGATTATTATTAGAATTGAAATAATGAAACTAAGTGAAATGACAAACTTTGAGGTTCAACAAATACAAAGAGCTCAATGTTGTAAATGCTTGTGTATTCAATCATTGAAACGTATAAATTACACTTGAAATTCTCGTTCTATGTAATAAATGCAAGCTGGCTTCCCATTCATGTGTTTATTTTTGTAAATTGTAACTCGTTTTGCCTTTGGTAATGTATAAGATGAATTATAGATCTCAGTTCAAGTTAGATCTTTGGTTCTGAAACAATTCTTTAAAGAATTCATATCCCTGTTCTCTGTTGATAGTAAACTGAACCATCATAATACTTAATTGAAAAGATTGATATATTTACAGCTGTAATTTTCCAAAAAGAAGCAGAATTATATGGTCTTTCCTGGGTTATGGGGATGGGAATTAGGAGGATTAGAACTTCTCGTTTTTCCATAGTGCATTCTAGTCAGTCCTTCCACTTTCTTACTGATTCACAATACCGGAATATCTTCCTTCTTGTACCCAAAGTTCAAATTTTAATTTGGACAGCAGTACAACAGTTCACTAAAATGAAGCCTGTTTTGCCATACTGTCAAACAACCAACACTATATAAAATATACAAAAGAAATAGTGAATTTTGATACTCAAATGGTTTAAGGAGAATAACCATCCATAATCACAACAAGGAGCTCGTTGCTCCTGTAGTTAAAAGGAATTTGGAGCTTCCGCTGGAAGCATGAATAGAAGCAAAAGCTAGCTACAATGTTTTCTTTATAATGATTGTTACAAAAGACTTTGAGCAGACGTTCTTGAGACTTTTGTTTTTAATAATAAATCTTAACAATGATGCAAGTATTTCACCAGAACATATGCAGATATTAATGACCTGTTCCATGTTCAATGGCTTCAAAGAGCCTTTTTTTTCTTCAGAGTATATGTACAATGTATTATTCTAGTTCCAAAACTATTTAATAATACATTTACACTCACCATTGGCAACATGTGTATACATTAAGCTGTGCTATTTGGAGAATGTCAAATTTTCCCTTTAAAAGTAGATTCCTCATTGATTTTTTTATATTTTTGAAGGTAAATATCAAAGCCTCATGGAAATGCATTAGGTATGCACTTATTCTAGTATTTGATAGAAGACAACAATCTACAATGGGAAATATGTATGGCTTTTTCTTTTGTTTCTCTCTGGATTTTATGGATATCTTTTCAGATTTCTTCAGTTTAGTTTTGCTTTATTTTCCTTGTGCTATATTGTGTCAACAATAAAATATTGTTTCTCCTCTGAATCTTTCGATATATTAATCAATCAATAAAAAAAAGCATGATAAAAGTATATTTTTCAGCTATATCCCAAACAAATGCAAGTACACACAAATCTGGACCTTCATTACTACACAAAAGAAATAAATTGTAGTTCAGCTTTATGGTCAGAAGTGAGAAAGAGTAAGGCACTTGTTTACATTATCACTACAGTAATCCAAATGAACATAAATATCATAAAAAACCCATCATAAAAACAGTGAATAATTGGTAAGTGAAGCTGTAACAGTAATTTTAAAATCATCTTAGATTTTATTAAAAAAAATCTCCCAAGACTCTACCCTATGATAAAACACAGACTAACAAGAACTAAAATTTACTTATAAAAGCATGCAAGTGGCCTATGCATGGTAGAAAAGCCAGAATTATCCAAAAACGGAGGGTTACATTATGTTGCAACTAATACATACTTGCAATGAAGCAAAAACTGTGATCAAACTGAACCAATATGATGGAGCCCACTGCATATTTTGCCATTTTCCTACTTTATGAGACATGTTAAGCAGTTTGTCAACTAAATTAATCAAGATATAACACTTTTCAGGAGTTTTTGTTTCTATTCCCATTTCCTCTAATATAAATTTTGGCCAATATTTGTCCAGGTTTTAATTGTCAGAGATCATCATAAAGAGTACACAGAAACTGACAAGAATACAAATTTAACATTGCAGGCAATGCAAGTCTAACTTCACCCAACAACTACATTTTTTTGTGTTGGATATTGAGCAATGATTCCAATACATGAACACTGAACAGATAGAATCACCTCTTGCTGCCGTTTCTCACATCACAGGTGAAATTGACGAAAGAGAAAAAGATGTAACTCACGTATAATCACATATTATAAACAACATTTAATGTAAATATCAAACAATTTAAACAGTAGCATCATCCTATGCATAACAAGCAAAAAATGGTCATTAACATCCCTATGTTCAATCTATGCTCCATATGGACAGCTGATAGAGGTTCCGAGTTGGCCTCTGGTTTCAATTTTGTTTAAAGCACAAGTCTCTCTAAGGAAATTTCTCCAACATACATGCAAGGGGATTGAGTAGATTTGCTCTATTTATGTTCTCCTTTTTCTTTTGTATTTTTTTCTTTATTGCTTGCATTTTCCTTTTGCATTAACAAGGATCCATTATTCTCCATATCTAAGCAATTAACAACCTCCTGTTCATCTTCATAAATTTTCTTTCATAATTAAAATGATTGAAACCGTGAATCCACAATGGCACTACACTTCAGTGTCCTTAATAGGACTAGACTGCCAACAGATAAGTCATTCCAAACTCCAACTCACCAGTGGAAAAGAATGACATGATAATCATAGGATTTAAGTTGTTAACAAATAATAGACACTCAACCAGCCCAAACGAGGAATTAAAGTGTCATAAATTATATTACAGCACTCCTCCTGGCTACTGAAATGAGTAACATTTTATGTCCACATTACTTGTTCTTATTACCATTATATTGAGGCATTGAGTTCATGCTCATAAAAAAAATTCTGTTTATAATATTTTTCCAGTAATATCTTAGTATGGTGAAAATAAATGGGACTAATACTTGAAGATGCTGATATCGCTTTTTAATATGACCTCAGTTATGCTCTACCCATTGTTTCATGAGTTTCCTGTACTTTTGATGTTGAAATTATTGGGTGTTCAAAATCTCATCAAATTTGAACATTACCAACTGGCAAACATTAAACATTTCTTGCCAATTGGAAATATGGAAAACCAATGCAGGGCTTACGAGAAGTATCAAGCAGTTGAGTTAATGATGCATAGATCCATTAGGCCGTAGTTTGTTGAGTAGGGTTATCATTTTCTAGCCAGTTCAGACTGAATTATTAACTGAAATTCAAAGCAGTAACTTTCAACCATACTCATCTTAACAGTAAGGTGAGTATTCTGGAGCACCTTAATTTGATGGATTGAACCATATCAATTATAATACAAGGAAAGTGATAACTGATGTGTTGTATTCCTTCATTTTTTTTTCTTTGTGCAAATTATTCTGATTTACTTCTAAGCCATTACTATGGCCTTGATTTAATGAATTGAACTTCAGTGGTAGATTCACATAATGAACTGGAAAAGTAACTAGCAGTAAAAGGTGGGCAACACTGACCGCCTTTGCAAACTCGATTCTAAGTGGGTTGCCAGCAAGAGGAAAACCTTGTAGTGTTCTCATGGCATCAATAGCATCTTCATCCCTTCTAAAATTAACAAAAGCATAGCTGCGGCCAGACTGGAATGCAACATTCTCCAGTGGTCCAAACCGCAGGAAATGGCGAGCAAGTTCTTCCTCTACAATACTGTGGGATAGATTCCCAACCCAGAGATGCCTGGAAGGAGGGTTGTCGTTGCGGTTGTCACGTCCACTAACCCCATTCCCTTTGTTATCTTCATATCTTGAAGGGTAATCCCTCCTAAACCGGTCCCTTCCTCCTCCACGATCCAACTATTTCCAAACACAATAGAAATGATAGATACAGTAAATTCCACCATTCCTAATCTCTCACAAAACTAACACAACTGAACCAAAAACATGAAATCACATGCACACACACAATCAAGCAATCATAAACTCAATTAATTAATCTTGCCACTTAAAATTCAAGAACAAAAACCAAATGCACAACACTTTAATTAGCGTTCAAGTCTAACTGCCAACACCAACCTTCAATATCCTCTTCAGTACACATAAAAAAAATGTCTTTGCATGGCTACACCTTGCAATAAGAGAATTATAGGAATGACAGAAGACAACCCTATCTCAGCCTTCTTTCAAAAATAACAGTCTAGGATAACATGTATGCAAAAAATAGGAAACAGTACCAGACAAATCACCGAAAATCCATTGTTTCATGATGTAACATGAAAATACTTTGCACTTAAATTTTTCACCATAGAACTACTATATGTTTGTTATTTTAAGTTTATAATGATACATGTGTTGAGTACACATGGTCTCAAGAAAAATTCGAACCAACTTATATGTTGGTGTCCATCAATCACTTCATAGCACCAAAAATATTAGCATATTAAATATTCTTTTCATTAGGAGGGAGGTATAAAAAGACAAAGAGCTTGTTTTCTAATTCTATGCTGCATCAGAATGCTTTCTTTTAATTATTCACAGAAAAACGAAAAATATCCATCAAATCTGGATCAGGAGCATGTACGATTCGGAAAGTACTAATTCTTAATATATTATTAGCATGAGAATTCAGCAAGGGACGGGGAAAGTGCTTTGTTTTCATTTGGTCTTAATAGGGATATAATGAATAGAGAAACACAAGTAAGTAATAGCTGAAGCTCAAATTAGATTTCCAAGTAAATAAAAAAAACGTTACCTTTTGTCATATCACTCCAGTTAAAATGTATGAAAATATTCAAGATTTTCGTCAACGTATCTTGGATTAATAATTAAGGTTTCATCATATGACTCTCAGATTATTTCGCCTTCTCAACATGGTATAAAGGGGTATGATTCTCCCCAGCCAAGCTCTCTAAAATTCAATGTTCTACTTCATTTTCTTTATCATATCCATTCAAAAGTTCAAATTAGTCATATCTCTTGCCATGACATATTTCCAGTGATGATAGTGATATATATGAACTCAATTCAGTGCTCTCTCCAAAGGGAAATTTGTTGACTTGGACTACTTCCTACGCCCTGTTCTATTTTTTCAATTTCAAGTTTTATAACAGAATCACCAATGGATTTCAAGCAAGCAGAAATGAGTTTGATTCGAAGAAGAAAGTGAGACTGTCTGATACCTTTTTTGACATTATGGAGTTCGGTTCTGAGTATACAAGCCCTTGCCTTTGTGAGTGTTGAAATGATTATTGATCACATTCCATAACTGGAATGAGTGAGAATAGCCAACAACACATATCAAGATCGACACAGTGAGACGGTTGGAGTTAGATGAACAGAAGCTGATCTTGAAGCTCCCAGGCTGCAGGAACCCTAGATGGCGATCTTCACATCAAAGAAACTGCTGCAGGAATATCTCCCTGAATCAGAGATCGATAAGCCAATGGGCTTTTAAGATACGCCGCCCTTATGGCAATTACTTACTGCACCCACCTAATTAAACTTGAATCTGCACCCATTTTTGCTTGAAATGACAAAAATGCCTTAAATAGAAGGGGATGCAAACCAAAGTATATTTTTGAATTTCTGTTTCTAGAACACGTTTCTTTTCAGGAACACTGATTTTTAGAATTTCTTTTCTAAAATATATTTTTTATATTTTATTTTTCAAAATATTTTCTTTTAAAATATATTTTTTTATTTTACAATTGTTTTTTCACAATAAGGTTTTGGTTTTGTAATTTTATAATGAAATTTCATTTCCAAAACATAAAATTTTATTCTGAATTTTTTTTTTCGTATGCAACTTTTTTGAATTTTGAATTTTCAGTTATGGAAAGAAGAGGAATTTTAGAAATTTAAAAGGGAATCGGCATGTTGGTGACAATTTAGGTTGATTCTCTCGGTACCATTCACATGCACCCAATATCATTATATATAAAAAGTCTTTTGTATCCTTAATGAAATAAAACCTACGTTCTAAGATTTAGACCAATGAATTCCCTAAACCCTTACGCACCAAACATACACATCACTAAGAACGTTCCCTAAGGCACGATGGCGACAGAGAGGAGGCTTGCAGAGAGAGAAGGAGTTGTGGTCAACGGAGGAGAAGAAGTGTGCACCAGAGAAGGCGTGGAAAAGGCTTGGGATCTAATACGCAGTGCATGCAGAACTTCGTAAGTTTTTGCAAATTCACTAATTTCCAGATATGTATATGTATTGGCCAGACGTGCTCAAATCCTCAGCTCAAACACTTAACCGTAGTAAGCTCAGTTAGATAGATTATGTGAAAAATACCCAACTCGGCCTAGGACAAGTATGGGCCCAATGACACGTTATGAGGTCGTCCCAGATATTTGGTAGTCTATATAGAAAGGAAAATTAAAGTAAAAATAATAGAAGGAATAACTAAATTAGATAAAGAATATATATATTTTAAATGCAAATAAAAGTTGTTAGGGATGATGAGGCATTGTACTCGAAAATAAAAAGGTACACCTTAACAGAATATACTTACTGTTGAAATTATATTGGTGTCATTTAGATTATAATCTTGTCATTGAAATAATATTCTGGTTGATGAAAATCGTTCAAGGAATGTTTATAAAAAGGGTTTAAGACCTCGAGTAATGGTAAGCTTTTTTGAACCCTACACTCGTACAGATTAATAGTTTGAATGCTCTCACTGAATTTATCGTTAGAGTGTGATCAACAGGTGGAGCCCCTTTCGTCACCAAGTGTCTTCAACTCGGTTCAACACCCCAGGCAAAGTCGCTTAAGCCTGGAGCTCACTTCCAAGTCCGACCGAGGTCAGCAGGCGAGAACATTTGGCGCCCACCGTGGGGCCTGATAAAACCTGATGCCACCCACATTTGCGACTGAGTCTTCCACGTGATGAGAAACATGAGGCAAGGACCGTTGGGATCTGAAGAAAGCGAGGCCCCCTCCTTGCAACAAATTATGGAGACCCTAGGGGCTCTCTAGGAGAAAAATGAAGAATATCTATGTGAACAAGAGCGAATTCGAGAAGAGGTCAGGGCCGAGCAAGAACAACTATGAGCAAAAGCCCGAGCCGACCAAGAACGCCTTCGAGAGGAAACGCGGTTTCAGTCAGGCCTGCCTTATGGTAGAGATTGAGGCCTTTCAAATAACTATGGAGGAGCACGCACAAGCCAATGAGGAATTGTGCAAGACCAACGAGGAGTTGCGGAGGATCTTGCACCGACAAGGCCGACGTCCCACCCGGGAACATTCCCAGACTTGTCATCAAGAGATGACCCCAAGTCGTTCTCTCAGCAAATCATGGAAGAGTCTGTGCCACCCCATTATATCACACCCAAGATCGTTTTTTTCTCAACGTTAGAGGACCCCGAGAGTCATCTAAAGGTGTTCAGGGCTCAATAGATCATCTTTGGGGGGTTGGATGCAATTTGATGTAAGATATACTCAGGGGTACTTTCACGGGAACAGCTTTGCAATGGTTTAGTGGAATCCCGAATGGTCACATCACCTTTATCCCTCAGTTCTCTAGAATTTTTAAGGAGCAGTTCTCGGCTAATAAGGTCAACCCTCCATGATTGTATGATTTTTTCAATGTCAAACAAAGGGAATGGGAGTTGCTTAAAGAATACTAGAATAGATTTTGCGTTGTCTCAGTAAGAATTCAAACTCAGGATGAAGAGATGGTGGTCGTTGCTTTCGTACAAGGGATGATAACAATCTCGTTCAATTAATCAGAAATTCGACGAAGCCGACATGCTCAGGAAACATGGCAGCTCACGGTTGAAACAGCTCAGGCACAAGTGTTGAACAAGATGCTTTGATGTCTCCAAATCCAAGAGGAAAGCTTGAAGACCTTGCTGTTGGGTGTGTGTGTTGTCTAGTTGTTTGAAACTTGTTAATTCACTCCTTAAGGTTATCCAAGTTCATTTGAATCTTTAACCTTTTGAAAATATGAGTTTTCTAAAATGTTGTTGAAATTTCAACAGGTTGTTTTTTGAAACAACAAGTTATTTTACCTTAGTAGTTTCAACAAGTTGAAATTTCGAAACAATAGGTTGTTTTACCTTAGCAGTTTTTTAAAAGGTTTTGAAAAGCTTGACTTTGCTGTCAAGTCAATTCAACCGATTGCTTCGACAAAACAATTGATTGTTTTTCTGAAAACCTTAACAGAATTCTGTTAAGTGGTTTTAATATGTTTTAAATGATCCTAACTAACTTGGCTCCTTTATTAAATGCTTTTGACCACTTGGTTGGTCTATATAAAGGTGGTTTTACACTCCTAATCTTGAACTAAGAAAAAGAGTTTATTAAAACAGTTTTTCCAAGATTTGAAATAGCTTTGGATCATTCTTAAGTGTGTGGAATAGGATTGGGTTGTAATTCTGAACTTTAAGCTTTGTAATACCCAGGTGTATTCTATTCCCTTCTTCCTTGATTACTGTATTTCTGTATTTGTGT
>Ga0123342_1002344_pt1 | contig 31441 bp, 18 predicted proteins | sample Turbeawhitnodule_FD_89960 | JGI IMG/M metagenome (GOLD analysis project Ga0123342, IMG submission 89960) | Root nodule microbial communities of legume samples collected from Mexico - Turtle bean Mexico white nodule | ecosystem: Host-associated > Plants > Roots > Nodule | place: Mexico: Nepantla... | reverse complement strand
ATATTCCGGATAAAAATATCCGTAAGTCAAAACAAACTTACGGATAAAAATATCCGGACCCCAAACTCCCTTACGGATAAAAATATCTGCACCTCTCAAAAGTCACTTGCGGATAAAAATATCTGCAACTCTCACTCACTTATGGAAAAAAATATCCGGAAGCATGACGTACCTTCGAATCTGGTGCTCTGCCTGCGATAATGGAGGTCACGGTGCCTGCGATAATGGAGGTCACAGTGGATCCGGAAGCATGACGTACCTTCGAATTTGCTTGAAAGAAACTTTAGGCTCATGTTTTGCTTGAAAGAAATGACTTCATATCTACGTTACAAAGAAAACATAAGGAAAAACAATAAATGTTGATTATCATATTCAGTTGCTTCCCCTGAGCTTGAGCTCTCAATGATCCATGCTTTCATGCCAACTTTTTATCTTTACTTCTATCCTCCTTTTTAACTAGCATCAAACGGGGTGGACCAATTTATCAATCAACATCCTCCATATCTTCATCGTCTAATGATAACAACATTGGAGCAAACGAGGTTGTTGGCAGCAAAAACTTGGTGTAGGTATAATTGACCCTAAAAAAGGGGGTTGAAAATTCAAACAAACTATCTAGTAAATTGTTTAACTTATCATCTAACCAATTGTCTAGTAGAAATGTTTTGGGAAAACCATCTAACAGATTGGTCTAACAAAAAGAATAAAGTAAACAACAAAACATGAGCAACAACAAGCGTAACAATAGGTCAAACACAATCATTTATCTTGGTTCACCCAAATTCGGTTTACATCCAGTTCCCTTAAGCATATGCTTAAGAGTTTCCAGTAATCAACACACTTCGTTTCAACGAGTATTTGAAACCTTTCCATGTAACAACAAGTACTTTCACCTCTCCAAGTTACACCTTTTTAACCTCCCTTAAGATTAAGAACTCTTAAGAAAACAAAGAACACTCTCAAAGAGAGCACACAAAAAGCTAACAAGGATATCACTTCATAGTGTGAAGAATTACAATGATTTAGCACACAATCCAAAAGATTAAACACTTTAATAGCTTGATTAGACGCTTACTATAATTATTGTAATTTCAACAATATCACTTGAACATCTTGAATTGCTTGGCTTGCCCCCTCCTTCTATTTTTCATCTTCAATCCCTTTATTTAGCTTTTGGATAAGTTTGGATTGGTTAAGTTTATATTTTGTAATATTTTCATGTCTTCATACTTTTGGTGATAAATGCTCAAAATAAAAACTTAAATTTGCAATCTTTCAAAGAAAAATTTGCTTCGAATTTGTTTAAGAAACTATTTTGAAACTATTTGTAATATGGGTTACCAAAAACAAATTAATACATAATCAAAAAATCTTTTCATTTCAAATAATATGTGATGTAAAAATTAGAATACTTGCAACATTTAAAATAATTTTTAATTAAAAATGTGCTTAAAGTATCATAACATGTTGAAGGAGCTTGTTTGAGTCCATACAAAATTTTGTTCAATTTTAAAACTTGATATGGAAAAGTATAACTTTCAAGAAGTTGTTCTATATAGACTTATTTCTTGATGAAACTATTTAAGAAAACACTTTTAACATCCATCTGATATAACTTTATTTTACTGAATAGAACAAATAACAATAAGATTCATATAGCCTCTAGTTGAGCTACAAGAGCAAACAGTTTTAATATAGTCTATACCTTCCTATTGTAAGTGTCATTTGACTATTAGTCTAGCATTATTTCTTACGACCTTATCTTGTTCATCTAACTTGTTCTTTAACACACACTTAGCTCTCATGATAGCTTTGTTCTTAAGGGTTTTGAGTCTAATCTTTTACCTTACATCTCGTAGAAACTCCTTCCTCATTATTTCCTATGTTAGCATCGACATGAATAGTAAAATTGAATTCCTGCTAGACAATTATCTTTCTTCTAGTAATGGACCACACAGATGGCCTCCTGTACTCATCTAAAATTTATTGTTTTACCAATTAATACAAGCCACTAGACTTTTCATTCACAATCTCACAATCATTTTAAATCAGTACAAATCAATCCTCCACACCTTACGTGACCAATACAAAATGTAATATTTAGGGTAGAATAGGAGCTTTGAATATCTTCATTTTTATTTTGAATGTTTTAGGCAAAAAAAAATGTATATTTATGGTATTTTGATTATGGGTAAGTGTTGAAAAAAAATATTCTTCTTTAAAGAGTTAAAGTGTTCGAAAATCCATATTTGTATCATTACTATTATGGGTAAGGATAATTTTGAAATTATTTGAAAAAGGGTGTGCAAAGTTTTTCTTGAGGAAGGAAAAAACTATCTAAGCCAGGAAAAAAACTACCTAGGGAGAAACTCCAGATGTGATGTGTAAAGTCTTTTTTTTCTGCATAATGTTGCAACTTTTGGATCTTAGCGAGAAGACGCCAACACACTGTATTATCATATTCCATTGATATAATAAAAGACAATGAATTGCTTGCCAAAATTTACACCAATCCAAGATATTTCAGTTCTCTGTCTTTTGTGAGTCTGAAACAGTGAACCATCCTTGTATTCAAAGTTTTGCTTCCTGTCACTGAAAACATAAAATTGAAGTTCTACTTGGTAATTTCAATCTCCATATTTTCGTGCTGCGAGTTTTTGGTTCTGATCTTGTACTCAATGATGGGTCAACTGTTATGGTGTTTTCTTTAGTTGGTGGTTCTTGTCTGTGAAAGATTTTCATTGGGTTGTTCATAACATAACTTGTTTAAGGAATCAATAGGCACAGGTTGTCATTGTTGGAGACTAATTATATGACAAGCTAAAATCTTTTCATTTTCTACATGTAATTAGCCTTCGTCTGGCTTGCAGGTGTTCTTGAGTTGATAGCATGGAGCCAAAGTGTGCGATTAAGAAGGATGTCACTGAAGTAGAGCTATTTCTCTGTCCTCCTTTTACTTTCAAACTGATTTATTCTACTCCACCATGTTTGTGGTATTTTCTTTTCCTTTTACATTTTGTTGAAAATTATGAAGTATTTTTTCTGTTCATTGTGCAGTTGATAGGGAATACCCCAATGGTGTATCTGAACAACATTGCGGAAGGATGTGTGGCCCGCATTGCTGCTAAACTGGAGTACATGCAAGCCTGCTGCAGTGTCAAAGATAGGCATGGAATCCCTTGATTTCACAAACTAGAGCTATTTGGATCTGTAAGGTTTTAAGATTTATCTTTGAGGTTTTGTGAATGATAATCTTCTTTTTCTCACTCAGGATTGCATTGAGCATGATTGAGGATGCTGAGAACAAAGGTCTTATTACCCCTGGAAAGGTTAGCTGTGTTAAAGTTCATTTACATATCTGGATTCTGGTGAGGAGATTCTTTGGACAAAACAGGGCATGTGACAAAACAGACATGCACTTCTAAACATGGCTTTTATTTGGACAAAATTTTGTGTTGCCTCGGGCATGTGACAAAACAGACATGCACTTCTAAACATGGCTTTTATTTGGACAAAATTGTTTTTTCCAATCACTAAGGGCGTTTTTGATTTCCATTTTAAAAAATGGTTTAGTTTTCGAAGTCCTGCTACCAGAGAGTAGAATGTGGAATTGAGAGAGTTGAACAAGATGAAAATTGAAGATAAGAAAAAAAAGCAAAACATCTCTAGGCTGTTCCGTGTTTTGAAAATATTTCTTAAAACTTAAATAAGATTTGGGAAAGAAACTGATTGCTGAGTAGTGTATAATTGGTTTAGAAAACAGTTTTTAAAACCAAGAGTGAGAAAGGAATCAAACAAGTTCTAAATGTTCTTCTACTTTGGCCTGTAGTAATATTATTTTTGAGTTTTGGGCAACAATGTTTTTCAAATCATAGTAAGGAAACATGGTTTATTGAGATTGTCCAATATTGCTGCTTATAATGCTGAAGAATTGGCCCTTTCCACACTCCTCAGACAGTTATTATGTTGTTTGTATTGTTGAAGATACTGAATTTAGTATTTTTTTACTGATGGTTGAAAAGACTGTCCTGATCGAGTATACAAGTGGTAACACGGGCATAGGATTGGCATTCATAGCAGCATTGCGGGGCTATAAACTTCAGGTGGCTATGCCATCTTATGTGAGTCTTGAGAGAAGAATTATACTGCGAGCCTTTGGAGCTGAGGTATATCTTACAGACCCAGACAAAGGAATTGCTGGGATAATTGAGAAGGCAGAAGAACTACTAGCCAAGGCGGCTGATGGTGGTTATATTTTCAAACAATTTGAAAATCCTGCCAATCCAAATGTATTCTCATTATTCACTACACATTTCTAGTTTGGTGGTTGCCTTGTATTAAGAAAAATTGCAACTGATTAATTTGCCATTGTTGTAGATTCATTATGAGACAACGGGCCCAGAGATCTGGAGAGACTCAGGAGAGAAAGTTGATGCTTTGGTTGCAGGGATAGGAACTGGTGGAACAATAGCAGGTGCTGGAAAATTCCTCAAGGAGAAAAACCCAGACATCAAGGTAGATTTTTTTATAGAGCATACTTTGCTGGCAGTGATCATGTGATGTGACAAGTTTTCTTATACTAACTTTATAATTTCTTCTTCGTTCCCCCCAGCTGTATGGTGTGGAACCGTCTGAAAGTGCAGTTTTGAATGGAGGAAAGCCAGGTGATTTTACCATCTTTCACCACTTTATTTGATCTGCCTATTCCAAACTGCTTTGGTGAGTCTGCTGTACTGCAGAAAGTCTGTCTCATCTAAAGTGATTTTGCTATAATTTAGCCTCACACTCACATCCAACAACTTCCTTTGTCTACCCTCTCTAATCTCTCTTATATATGTTATTTGGCCCTGCACTCTCACCCAACACCCTCCTTCACCTAACTTTTCTCCCTGGATACTAAATTGGACATCTTCGCCCACTCACAAATCCCTACTTCATCCTCCACACTGCTCCTCTCCTAAACCCTCCAAACACCTACACTAAAAAGATATGCTTGACAAGCACCAATCAAAATATGAGAAAGTGGCTTTAGGCGACTTATTGTTGATCCAAGTCTATGTTTTGAGTTGTGCCATCCCAAAATCTCATCACCATCCACCTTACCTTTCCTGATCACTACATCATTCCTTTGTTTGATTCCATATTGACCATACTGCAGCCACCAACATGCATTTCCATTCCAAATTACCCTTCTTGTACACCTATTAACAATGAGTATTGTTGCAAATGTTGTATCGGATAATCAGAATGTTGCAAATGTTCTTGTACACCTGTACCATTTAACGTAGTAGCATGTCCTTGTTCAACTCTATTTAGAGCAAGTCCCCAAACAAAAAGATGAGCTGCTAGTAACAACGCCTTAATCTTCCAGAACTTTTTTAAAAAACTCCATATTCTCATTTGTAAGATTATCCTGCGACATGATCTAAGCCAACTTTACCGAGAAAGATCTAGATTTCTCTCCCTTCCACCATCTCTCACTGGACTAATACCTAATAGCTCCTGTCTTAATTGCTCCACTCCAAATTCCATTCCTCCATCTTCCCATCTCCTGCACTAAGCCCTCTTTAAGGTTAGAATTCATAAACAACCTCAAATACTTTTTGTCATATGTCTCCTCCCCAGTTCACCTATCAGCTCAAAATTGTATATTTTTGCCACATCCAATCTTTCATGTCATATATCAACCAACTCATCTGATCAGTAGATCCAAACGTCTTCCTTAAATCCCTCAACCACCTAGATTTGTGCCTCATTTTGCATTCCTTTTTAAGACTTATCCAGTTCTTGTATTTAGATTCCAAGACTTGCTTCCACAACCCATTGCTCTCTGTAGCCATCTTCCATTTCCACTTTGCTAACAAAGCTTCATTAAACAATTTTATATCCTTGACTCCTAGGTCTTCTGTTTTCATATTTTATCCCAATGGACCCAGGCTATTCTCCTTCCTTCACTCCCCCAACCTCACATAAACTCTCTCTGGATACGTGTAATCTTTATTATAACCGATACTGACATTTTAAAGAAGGACAAGTAAAAGAGGTATTGAATATTTTAACCTATCATCTGGACTCAGTTTTCCTATTTATCATTTAACTTTAATTGTAATCTAGATACTAAATGTTTTATTTGTTAAAATGTGTCTTTCCTTCACATGCGTAAATTCTTAAAAAGTTATTCTTTAACTATAGGCTTCTGTTTACTGACTGTTTTTTTTATAATTTGCACAAATTTCAAAGGTAAGCACCTGATCCAAGGACTTGGTGCTGGTATCATTCCCGCCGTTCTGGACGTTAATATCCTAGAGGAAGTTGTTCAGGTAGATCTCAACACTAACACATTGGCATTCAATTTTCAATTTTGGTCCAAAAACTGGCTACTTCCTTTTATATAGATCAATTTTGCTATGAATGCACTTGAATAATGCATGAATATCTATCTAACCATTGAATGACCAAACCATATAATTTGTTTAGTAATGGGTATTGATTGTATTTTTCAAATATTTCATAATGCACTCTACTTAATTGTTATATGCCAAATAATTTTTAAAGGACTAGTAACTTTTTAGTAATACACAGGTTGTTGTCTCCTTGAGAAAATATATTTCTGATCCTTGTTTGAAGAAGATGCTTAAAGTTTTTCAGATTAATTAATCAAACATGGGTAGAAAAACATATACAAGGAAAAAGAATGGATCTTAACTTATCATTTTGTTTCTCTGTATGATAACTGACCAGGAAAAACTCGTTGAGCCAAAGTAGCTCATGAGTTTAGAACGAACGAGCCATCTTAAGTCGAGAAAATAGACTTACTATCTTGTCGAATTAACATTGAGTCATGCACACTCCAAGCGTACTCAGCCTAAATTCAGACCTTCATTGTTTCACATTCTCATATTTGACACTCGAAGTAGTTTCTTGATTTTGCATGCTTGGATGTGTGTCAATTTTGGCAGTCAACATACTTGGCATGTACAAGGAATGCTACCAATATTCTCTCTTTCACTCTTTCTTTAATACTCTCTTTACCATTGACTGATATTTATTGAAATTACAACTTTTGGCGGGTCTTATTTCTAAATCAGAAGAAGATTATTAAATGAGATTGTTATAGATAGTTCTTTCAACATTTTTCTGACATATATTAGCTATTATATGCGATCTATCAATCTTCAATGACAGTGAAGCGTATTAATGCTAGATTTTTTATTCTTGAAACATGCTAAGATTTTAAGCAAATTACACAATGCTTCCTTTTCTAGCTACTTATATTAAGGGATGCTAAACAAGGTTTTATGAACTGCAGATTTCAAGTGAAGAGGCTATTGAAACTGCGAAGTTGCTTGCCTTGAAAGAAGGTTTGCTGGTATGGTAATTTGTGATAGAGCTGTTGCCTTTACTGTAATTTCCATACGGTTCTTCCTGATACATGTGAACCTGTACATTTGTAATTGCAAGTATGCAAATAATTATTTTTCATGTTGATTATATGAACAAATATTTTGCAGATGGGAATTTCATCGGGAGCTGCAGCAGCAGCAGCAATAAAGGTTGGGAAGAGGCCAGAAAATGCAGGAAAGCTCATTGTTGTAAGTTTGTAAATTTCTGAAAATTGCGTAATGTTTGCATTGAATGGAAGATTATTAGTTAATGTCAATGCTTAATCTTTGTCGTGCAGGTGATTTTCCCCAGTTTTGGAGAACGCTACTTATCTTCACCACTGTTTGAATCCATCAGGCAAGAAGCTGAACAAATGACATTTGACTAAGGTGCACAAAATAGCTGAAGTTAGTACTCATCGAGTACATGTTTAGCAAAGTTGTTGGTGTAAAATAAGTGGATGAACACCTGGATTGAAAACAGAATCAAAATAAGCCCAACGACACTTATATGAGGTTTCAAAGGTTGTTTTGAGATCATCTAAGTACAATCAAAATAATCACAGGTTAACTTTTATGCATCAGTTTTAAAAAAATTGTACTCTCAACTCAACCAATCAGAAATCATAGTAAGTATAACAATGTAGAAATCTATTATTATACTATCAGTATATACACTATTTACTCTACTCAAATGCTTTTAAAAAGTAAGGCCAAATAAGTTAAAACCAAAAACCAAATTCTTTCTACCAGAGCTTTAATTAGAAAACCATAAACATTAGCAATGTTAGTTATTGTGAGTTTGGAATTTTAACCCAAGCAAAAACAGTTTACTAGTGGTTTACGTATGTTAGAAAAATCCAAGTGTGATCAGAGAAAGTTGAACAATATATAAGAAAAAAAACTTATATATTCATTAAATTAAGGTTTTTGATGGGATGTGTTGTTGATACCTCATGGAATTTTACTTGGATCTTATTCTTGTGGCATCTATAATGTCCTTGTTGATCAATCTGTGTCAAATTCCAAAACAAAGTCTTGGCTCTTCATATGGCTGACCACACAACATGCAAGTTGAGGTTTGATTTTATGTCCTTAGGGTATGAATAGGGTCATAGAAAAGGTAGCAATCTCAAACTTTACATCAAACTGCAGGATATTTTGCACAAACGAACTTCTTTTCCATCCATTAGCAGTTACTCAGCGTTTTTTTGTGTGTTTTTGGAAGAGCAAAAAGCTCTTGTATGGGCAACTATTTTCACGTCTATAAAATGTTTGGTCGACAATAAATTAGAAAAAAAATATCTTATTTTTTAAATTCAAAATAATTAAATATTTGACTGAAAAAATGTTATGAAGAGGCTTACATTAGTGCATCTATCAAAATTCGTACACAAACTTAGAATTGAAATGACGGACAAATGAAATGTTATGTTCTTTTTTCCAAACAACTCTTTGAGATGGCTTGCGTAGATGAACACGAGTGTTATTGATTTCCTTATTTCTCATAAACTAGAACACCTTCCCAAGTCATGCTTGAATAAATAAACAAATAAAATGATAAAATAGAGTAAAATGAATTTTTCTTCATTTTGAAATTAAAAAACTTCAAAACTATTTGAATTTGTTCACTTATAGAACTTAGAAGACTATTCTACTCTTAAATGGTCTTCAAATCATCTTGATCAAATACTTCACGGGTTTTTTAGTATTCTGGAATGTTCTTAATAAAAGTGAAAAATATACATGCAAAAAAAATTCTACCATTTAAGTCATTGTTTTGTTCAAAGTAGTAAAACAATAGAAAAAAAAAATCATGAGATTATGTTTATATATTTATAGAATTTGTCAAGAGTATAGTGAACATGTATTATCTTATTTTTTTTAAATAATTATTGTTCACGTTAAAATTCGAGGTCGGAGAATTAAGGTGGTCTCCGAAATAATCTTCTGCAGTTGTAGTTATGAGTTGCTTTGAAATTACAATGGGATGAGGGGAGTTCCACTTATTAACAAAACTTCGACGATCAAGTTAGGAAAAACATAAATATTAGTGTAGTGTATCTATATAGCATAGAATCATGCTTAACTTAGTTGGAGATTCATTGTCCTTTTCTAACGTTTTTCAATCCCTCTTTCTTTTGAAAAATTTTAACAAAACTTTCTCAACTACCTTTTAAATCCCTAACTATTCAAAGGTGGAGACATGTATTTAAAATAAACAAGTAAATAAAGAGACTTAAATATAATAAATAATATACGTTTTCACGGAAACATTAATTATCATATTCTATTCATATTAACTATCAGATTCGACTCATAATGATCGAATTTAATCCGATCTTAACTGAACAATATAATTACTGATCATGCAAATTGATTAAATTATTTAATTAACCTTCTTAATGTTAAGATTCATTATTATTTTCTCTAAAAGTATTAAGGACTAACTATGCTAGCCTATATTATACCTCTATTCGCCCATAACGTTTACTTCGAAAACTTTAAACGAAATGAACCACCATTAAAATTACTCAATACATATAATTAAAGTTAAATTTGTTTTATTATTTTTCTTGTGTTCTTTTATGATATAGCTCTCCTTTAGCAATTTTATCAAACCTTAATGATTATTCATTAAAAAAATATAATTTTAGTAAAGACGCCTTTTCTTTTAAAAAAGCATTCTAAAAAATGAAAATAAAAATCGTGGGTCCATTTTTCCCATATCCACAAAAAAAATGCTAAAAAATAGACCTCCACTATTCTTGTTAAAGAAAAGACATTTAAATGGAAATGGAAAAGACCCTTTCAGTTTTTATATTTTTCTATGTCCATTCAGAATTGGAGATATCATCCAGAGAGTCCCCAAATCTATTTATTACAAGAATATGCCTCTTCACGTTGGTCGGCTAATTCAAACAAATAAGGTTTGGCTAACCATTATATATAATAATAATAATAATAATAATAATAATAATAATAATAATAATAAAAATAATAATAATAATAATAAAAATAATAATAATAATAATAATAATAGTAATTATAATAATAATAATAATAATAATAATAATATGATGTGTGTGTGTGTATGATGATGAGATATTTCCTTTTTAGATTGTTGAGAATTATGCAAATATTATTTTGGTCCACATGTTTTTCGTGGCGTTATTTGGATACGCATCACTTTCCTGCGCTAATGGTAATTAAGTGTGATTTTGGATAAATTTAAGTATGATTAGTAAGTTCTTTTGATAGAAAGTTTTATTGTATTTACACAAAATTTTAGGTCCAAAAAACATGAAATTTACCTCGGATAGGTGTACAATGAAGTTGATAATAGAATAATCACATTTAACATATGATTTGTTTGGAATCCAAAAGACAAAATTATATCGATATGCTAGTTTTTACTTAAAAATAAGAGTATGAATCATGTCTTTCTAGGGTGGTTATAATGAGAGAAGAAGAGAGGATAATACAGAAAAAATAAATTAAAAAGGCATACATAACTAAAAACAAAATGAAATATTTAGTAATTTAATGAAATACAAATATATAATTAAAAGGTGGAGAAAATATTTTAAAAATTATATAATTTGTTTAATTTCATAGAAAAAAATGAAAAAAATAATAAAAATACTAAAAAATATTAGAACCATACTTTAAAACTATTTGTTTTTTATTCTTTCATAAAAAATGTATAGATGTTATTAATCATTTTGTAAGGGTGATAACGCGAAACAGCTGACTTGCAACAAACTATAAAAAATGTGAAGTGAACTTATTATTTTGGCCTGTTAATCTGTTTAGATTTCTTCTTGCACCCCATCAATTCTAGAAATTAAATTCCAAAAGTAAAAATAGTTGTTCTAGATACTGTAAGATAAAATATTTGTTCCAAGAAGGTTATTACGAAATATATTTTTTTTTTCTCTCATAAATTTCCCTTTTTGGAGTTGACTTTTATGTTATTGAAATGAAATTCTGAAATTGATGATGTGTAAGAAGAAATTTGATGCGTGAAGAAACACTCTAATAAAAAAATACAAAATTGATTCATCCAATTTTGTTTTCTATATATATTACAAACACATTAATATTTTTTTTAATAAAATTTTAGTATTTTATGTGGTGCAGATTATCCCTTATACGAAACTACTCAATAGATCAACTCATATTGTTTAAGTAAAACGGGTTAACTCGACTTATATTTTGCCAGAAAAATCAATAGATTTGATTACATTATTTAACCGGACGGACCAACTTAACTTACATTTTGTGATTGAATACACGAACGGGCAAACATGGGCCGCATTGTCATTCCTATATTTTGCTCCCATCTTGGTTTGTGGGGTTTACTAAATAGACTGCAATTAAATGGGCCACTAAAAGTTTGAAAGTCACATAATTAAAAAGCTAAACCAAACATCAAGTAAGAAAATCACATAATTAAAAAGCTAAACAAACATCGAAGGGACGTAAGCCAAGTGGCAAGAAGGAGCCGTTATTAATGTTGTTGTCGTGTTGTTTCCACAACGCAACGCAACTCCTGTGCTTGCAAGACAAAGAAAAGATTATCTTTCAAGTACATATTGGATTCTTCTTGTGCCAATGATATTTGTTTTAGAAAGGAAAGCTCCAAAGAACAATACAAAAACTACTTTTTGGTATCACGGTGGTGGTGCAATTATTGTGTGTATCACTAACATAAAACACCTCTTTATGATGTTACTCTCCTTCTGCAACTTGTTCAATTGTTGCTGCAATTTCTTGCTTTTCGGAATTTCTGCTTGGGTCATCTATCATCAGAACAACGCTTTTAATTAGGTTCAGATTAAGGACGTAACAATTGAATTGTGCCGTATGAAGCCAAAGCAAGAATGTTAAATTAGTTTTACAAAGCAGGTCCTATGCCACTCTTTCGAGGCTTTTTTGTAGCCACTAAAATAATCCTTATCCGAAACAACAACGTATGTAGCCATGTCCATGAGAACCAGTGTTCCTCCTATTAATAAAACCAAGATAAACTATTTTAACGAACAAGTTGTCCCACTCTGCCCAAACCCCGAAGGGATCGTTGCTTTTGTATTTTCTTGCATTGTGCAGTTGCTTTGTACGTACACAAACAATGAATTCTTTATTGTTTTCTTGAAAATGATTGGCTCATTATACCAAACCAATGTTCTCTGAGAACGCACTTTGACAGGGTTCTTCATAAATTGTAAAGCGAGCCAAACAAGCACAGATAATCATTCTTATTCAATTTTCCACACACCCCTTTGGTGAACAATCATATACGGTCATTAGAGGTCCTACTTAAATATCTCTTTGTCTTTTCATTTGTTCTCTTAACTAAAGCTCTTTAACTGGTTCAGCTTGCAGACCTTCTTGACATGGAGCCACAGTGTGCAATCAAGAAAGATGCCACGGAAGTAATATATTCTGTCAATCTTTTACAATCTTAGCTATTCTTTCATGCTTTAATTTGTAGTGTTTTTATGGAATCTTTCTTGTGCAGCTAATAGGTAATACCCCAATGGTATATCTGAACAACATAGTGGAGGGGTGTGTAGCTCGCATTGCTGCTAAGTTAGAGTCCATGCAACCCTGCTTCAGTATCAAAGATAGGCATGGCATGACACTATTTTACAAACTGCAATTGGAATTTCAGTTTCAGAAATTTTAATTATGATATTCTTTTATTGCACTCAGGACAGCATTTAGCATGATCAAAGATGCTGAGGAAAAAGGCCTCATTACCCCGGGAAAGGTGAGTGAGTCACTGATATATAGAGTTTAGGCATGAACTTGGATCCTCTCCTTCCAACTGCAACATCAACTCTTAATTCATCGGTTCTTGCTGGGGAGGATCCATGTTAAACCTATCTACATGTTTGTTTTTTTCCTTGGTGGTGGTGGGTGTTTAAAATTTAAGGAGAAGCTTTCATACACACACCAAGTTTTTAAAACCAACCAAGTTGTTCTGACAGAAGTGATCGCAGTACAAGATATTCCTTGAGACAGTTTTTGTTTTTAGTTAAGATATATTAAAAATTACAAAACTATGACCTAACTAATAAATAATTTTTATAATATTTATAATTTTTAATAAAATTTAATCAATTACAAATATATATGTCCAAAGTGCAACATGTTAAATTGATAAAAAAAATATCAAATCGATGAACAATTTTTATCCTTATTTCTAACATTAAACTGAATCAAGTCGAAACCTCATAAAATCTAATAGTATTATTGACCCCTACCAAACTCTATTGGAGTGGTATTTTTTAACGTGTTTATAATGATGAAATGGAATATCAAGCTAAAGACGTTTTAGTTATGTTAAATTGTAAATTTATGACATCAACAATGTGGGACTAATTAACTACAAATGGTCTTATTTTACTATTTTTATTTTTAGAAGAAGTTTGTAACGCATTTACTACTTCAAACAATTAGTTAGAAAATTATATATATATATATATATATATGTATATAGAAATAACCATGTGTATGATGTTGGTTGTGCATGTGACTCTAGATTCTTCAATGTGATTAAGTTACAGTTGTTTTACTGCTTATGATTAAATAAAAATTATTTTGTTAGGACTGCTTGAAACTCAGAACAGTTATTAAATATACAACATAATTTCAAAATATTTTTATTAGTTATGAAGTAAACACAATTTAAAATTTAAAAATCTAAATATTTTAAGAAGTTACTAAAACTAACTGTAATAACTAAAATATAAACAAATCCAAAAAACGCTAAATGGTCCTATATTATTAGAATGCCATCAATCTGTGTATTACAGATTAAATTCTTGTAAATAAAAAAATTAATATTACAAGGTGACTGAAGGAGATAAATGAGTACCTTCAATGAGAGGTGCGAGAGCCTCGTCTAGGGTCTGATATGGCCTTTACTTGGGCAATAATCTATTTCAAATTCGGTTCCATCATTCCATCATACGCTCTTCAAGTACTTATTTTGATGTTTTATTGCTGAGTTTTTGTTTTTTGTTTTCCTGATTGTGATGGTTGAAAACGAAGAGTGTTCTTGTGGAGGCTACAAGTGGGAACACGGGCATTGGAATGGCATTCGTAGCAACTTTGAAGGGCTACAAGGTAATAGTGGCAATGCCAGCTTCGGTGAGTCTGGAGAGAAAAATTGTGCTTCTGGCCTTCGGAGCAGAGGTGCATCTCACAGACCCTGCCAAAGGAACCGATGAAGTTCTTAGGAAGGCGGAGGAGATAATGAATACCACCCCCGGCAGTTACATGCTCCGCCAGATTGATAATCCTGCCAATCCAAAGGTACCATCTATTCCATATTCACACCTATATATATATATTTGATTTTAACCTAGTATCAGTATTGCGTATAGGAAACTGAAACTCGCATGATAATTTTGGTGAAATGTTGAATTCGAAAAATACTTTTTTCCTCTCACAATTCTTGTAGGAATCCAACACAATTTAAAACAAAAAAAAACTTCTAAAAACTCAAATTTATTGATTATACTTGTTTTTATTGTGTGTGCTACATTGATTGTGTATTAATGATTGTTCTGAATTATAGGTTCATTATGAGAGTACTGGGCCTGAGATATGGAGAGACTCGGGAGGGAAAGTTGATGCTTTGGTTGCAGGGGTAGGAACAGGGGGTACAATAACGGGTGCTGGCAGATTTCTCAAGGAGAGAAACCCCAATGTCAAGGTGGATTTGTTTACCATTTTACCCTACCCGCCATGCTTTCAATAAAATAGGTATTAAGGAACCAAATCTTCCTTTTATGCTAACTTCACGTTTGAATTGCTGTTTTGGTTTTGGTTGTTTTGGTCCAGTTGTACGGCGTAGAACCAGTTGAAAGTGCAGTTCTTAGTGGAGGACCGCCAGGTAATTTTACCACTATACATATGCTCTCATTCTTTTTTATCTTTTCATTCAGTCTGTGTTTATTCTACAAACAAAGCTAGTTAGGACATATAATTAAAAGATATGTGGATTTTATTATAATTCTAGGCATTATATTTTTCATTGATGGTCATAAAAAAACATAAATCATCCAAATATAATTGTAATAATCTATCAAAACAATGTGTAATATCAAACACATTTATGTTTCCTAAGATACAATTGATTCAACTCAATCCAATTTACACAAGCTTGAATTGGGTTCAATAGATTGGCAATCTACTGAGTTAGAAATTAGGCTTTATTACGCTGAATCATCAAAATTTGTTAAAAAAGTAAATAAAAAGGTTAAAAAACAAATTGGGTTAACCCACCAAATAAATAAAAATATAAAAAACAAAAAACTATATATACATTAAAAATAAAACAAACTAAAAAAATAATTGTGATAACATGATAAATTTTCTAATATCTCTATTTGAGAATTAAAAAATAGAAAAACAAAATTTCAATCTAATGAGTCAACTACAATTCGAAAGATTTGGTCTTGTCACTCAATCTAACACATTTTAGATGAGTCGACTTGTTTAACACATTGAATTCAACCTGTATTAACATTCATTCCTAAAATATTAAAACTAAAAAGCTAGTTCACTAACACCAATAAATCTAGCATTATATATAAGTCTTTGTGGGTTATAATAAATAGAAGATTTTTATTTATTTAAAGAAAAGAAAGTCCATACAATGAATTTTGACCTAAGTTGCCTTCATCTAGCTCAAAAGGCATGTTGGATTTGGTTGAACCCATTTTAAAACTCAATTAAAAAATTTAATCCACCCTTTTTAAGAATATTTAATGTATTATTTTTATCCTTATAAATCTTTAAATTATATTCTCGTTTCTCTTATTTTAAATACTGTTTTCCTTTCCACTCCTCTGCTCTCTGTTATGCCAGATACTCGGTATTCTGGAGGAAGAAAAAATTCTGTATGTGCTGCAAACACTGTTATTGTAGTATATAATTTAATATCATATATAAATATTTAAGCAGTATGGTTATTTACGGACCCTAACACACCATATTTGTGCAATGGAGACGTTGAACCCATAATTTAGCTTAAGGTGAATTGGATTATAAATTATACAATAGGGTAAAAAACAGTCCTTTGCTGTGCATACAAGGCTTCAAAAACGGACTATTTCGACTTCAATCTAATCTAGCTGCTAAATGTTTGTTATTAATTGACTTGTAAACATTTTCATTCAGATGCATATATCAACTCATAAATTGTTCTTTCAGCTCTAGTAAGACCTCAAACAACAATATGAGACCGTTTACTGACTTTTCTATAAATCTGTACACATTCAGGTGATCACCTAATCCAAGGGATTGGTAATGGTCTCATTCCGAATGTACTGGATGTTAATCTCTTAGATGAAGTCATCCAGGTAGATCACAACTCCTTTCATTTTGCTGCAATCTCTCGATCTATCTCTTAAGCCAGAGTGTAGCCACTATCTGTTATTTTTGTTTTTGCAGATAATCTAAATATTTTAAATTGACTTAAATCCCAGTAATTTTAAAACGGCTGGCATTATTTTTTAGGCTATAGTTTCTTTTCTACCGGGATATATGATCATGAATAGGAATAAAAAAAAAAGTTGTGTATATATATGAGGAAAAAATCAGAAAACGGTTTTTATTTTGTTACTTTTGTCTCGTAATCTTAACCCAAAAGGGCAAGATCCAAGTCAAAGCAATATGCACTTGTGGAGCCATTTTTAATCATTTTTCTTTTAATTTTTATACTTAATGCTCTTCAATATGCTAGTTATATAATGATTGTACTGAGCTTACTAGACTTCGTGCATACTATCCCAATCTCTCACCACTAATCTGGTCCTGGCCATTTCAAAGTGAGACATACTGATTCTGGAGCTATGATTCATAAAACATGTTTATATTTTATAAGAATATATGAATTGATATGCGTGAAAAAATAGGAGAATTACCACTGAATGGCTAGCAAAAAAATCCTCTCTGCCTTGTGCATTTACAAGCAAAAGAATCACAAAACAGAGCTTTAAAAGCAAACTTGGATCTGGCCTTTTTTATACAAATCTTGGGCTTGCTATACAAACTTTCCTAGTATAGACTAAGACACAATGATATACAATTAGTATAAGCACGTTACATGTGTAATGTTTGCTTAGCTAGCTGCTATTACAATGCATTCTGTCAAGACTAACAATAACAAGGTCTGTAAACTGCAGATATCAAGTGAAGAAGCAATAGAAACTGCTAAGCTGCTTGCATTAAAAGAAGGTTTGTTGGTATGACAATGATAATTTGTGGCTCTTATTGAATTCACAGTAGTTTCTATATGGATATTCCTGTAAAATGCGAACTCTATTCTTCTCTAATTCCAATTATTCAAATTGTTGGTTTTCATGCTGATGATATTATTACTTCTTTTGCAGATGGGAATTTCATCAGGTGCCGCAGCAGCCGCTGCAATAAAATTGGGGAAGAGACTAGAAAATGCCGGAAAACTCATCGTTGTGAGTTTTAATCTTTGACAAGTTGATTTATTTAACAGGAATTATGAGATTATTATACTCTAAAAAATTTCCTCTAAATACGGATCGGTAATGAAAGATGTCTGAAGAAACAAAATAGAAGAGAGGTGATGGGAGTGAGAGGGCACTTGACCATGAGGAAAGTATGTAAAGGAATTCGGTTGAGGTTTATGGGAATGTGCCAACTCTGAAGAACATTTGCACTTCTGATAATTAGGGATGAATCATGAATGAATTGATTTCATTGCATTAACACTGAAAATTTCAAATTTGTACGAGATATATATGGAAGAATATTTTTTAGAATTCGGAAGAAAGAATGTCCTAATCGATAATGATAAAGGAGGGTATTGTTAGTCGTCATGTAATCGTATACGAAGGAGTGAGAGGGAAAGGCTCCTCCTGTTGGGCAGATTTAGATTTTCTAGACAAATAAATTCGTTACATTCTCGAACATATCCAGTTGTCCTCCTCGAATTCCTCTCCTGAAAAACAACTATTGTTGTGAAAAACGAGATTACATGACAAATCTTGAGTAAGTTTCTGTATACAAAATTTGGTGGATAATTTTAGAACATGAAGAACTTTTTCAAGATTATTGATGGAATTAACTGAATACTTCTCTGAGCTGCTGCAGTTATAAAAATTCTATGTGTTATGTCAATTTTCTTATTGATGGGCTATAGGGTATAGGCGGAGAAGTTTTAGTTAAGGTTGTCATATTGTTAGTGACTCTAAAGTCTAGGATCCAATAATGTTAAGGGATGTTCTGATACATTTAATCCAGAAGAAAATGAAAGCTTAGTTGCGTATGGCACAGAATACATACACGTAGGTTTTCTAGTTTACTTAGGAAGACTCTAATATTTTTTCTACGAGTCTACTTCCTCTTAGTTGAGAAAGACAAATTTGTTCTCTTCCCCTGTTCTCACTCAACATGGAGGCTTTTCCATAAAGTCTGTACCACTTCTCCCTAGTATAGCAAGGCTTATTGCATTAGGTACTAGTACAACATGGACAACCACCCTTCTTCTCCACATTTGTCAATCTTCATGTCTTCTATTTCATGACCATGACCATAGTCTAATTTCCAGTGGTCAAAGACCATAACTAAGGTTTTCAGTTTTCAGTGTCGGAAAATCTAACATTTGACTCCTACTCTTCACTTAGTACAACAGCCACTGCTTCATTAAAGGTTTTTCGCTCTTGTTTTGCTAATATTTGGATCCTGACTTGATCAAATTTAGGATTCAAGCCAACTAGGTGTTCATGGACTCTGTGTAGCCTCCTAATAAAACTTCTTTATAACTGTTGCATCGTTAGAACATTTGATCTTTATTGGTCCAGTTCCATCCATACTTATATCGATAAGGCTAACTTAGAATATATATAAGTGAGAACAATCTCATCTTATATAAAGTTGGTTTTGTAAGAATGAATTAAGTTTAAACTTACTTTCTAATACAAACCGACTTAAGCTGTTAGTTTACTCGGTTCGTCCCTGCTTTGCTGCCAAAGTCTTTACGTTTACTTCATATGGAAGTGACACTGCTTTGTAGAATTCCAGGATTTTGCGGTCTGTATCATGATCATTGAGTCTTCCTCGTCCCATGTATTAAACTTAAGACCCTTTTATTAGGTTTTTCCTCTGTTTGGTGATTCAACTTTTCCTTTCTTTTCAGCACTGTGGCCCACTTCGGATAACTGTTTCCATTCAACTTATATGTTGAATGAATGTTATTGGCCAGGTTCTTGGGTCCAGTCACCTCTGTTTCAGGAGTGGGTTGGATTCACAAATTCTTCTCCCCTTTACATTATAGGGACAGAAAAGCAAGATAAACACAAGAAAACGGAGCTATGCAAACAAAGGACTGTTAATTAAAAGATAAACACTAGAAAAAAAAGACTCTTCAAACAGGTAGAGAAAAACCAGAATAGCAAAGAATTATGCAATTCAAGGTACAAAGCGATGTAGGCTGCTGCTATTCTAGGGCTACAATCTGGCAAATAGAACCTCCAAAATCGGGAAGCTCTGACACCTTCTGGAAAATAAAGGTTCAATGAATTGATTTCATTGCATTAACACTGAATAATCCCTTAGTTCATGAGATTTCCCTAATTCCTAGTCATGCAAATCTTTTCTTAAAATACCACACGATTTCCCACATGCACAGAATAGAAAGGGGAGGTCATGGTTTATAGCCTGTAGTTTGGACTATAATCAAGCTAATTTATTGAAACGATTGATCAAGATAAGGATGTGAAGATTAATCTTACGAAAATACTGTCACTGAATGTTTGAAACTGTGTGAATTTGTGATTATTCTTCCTTGTGGTAAAAGAGATTTTTGCTTATGCTAAATCATGTCTTTTCACATTTGCTCCCGTTTCTGTGCAGGTGGTATTTCCTAGTTATGGAGAGCGTTATTTATCATCACCATTGTTCGAATCCATTAGGCATGAAGCTGAACAAATGACATTCCATTAAGATAGTCCTATGTATTTCTGCTCTCTGAATTTTACGATATCAGAGTGTTTTTTTTTTGTCTAATGATCCCCTGTTCAGGAGGATCCACTTGTTTGACTTCAATAATGCATACGAATTTTGCATAGAAATCTCCGTGTTTAACTTAACACGCTTTTAAAAGGAATAAAAAAATTAACAAATGTTTAACGAGTTGAGATATTTTTAAAAAGGCTCGTTTTGAAAAATGAAGAGTCGTTTATAACATAAAATAAATTATTTATTTATAATATAAAGGGAAAAGAGTACCTATTCTTTTAAAAAAATTAAATACACACGTTAAATTTTATTTTTATCCTAATAATATGCATTTTTTAGAGAGTGATTTATACGCTTTAACTTCTTTACTAGGAAACATAAGAAACTTATTCTAATTGATTTTAAAATTTCACTTATTTTACAAATAAATCTTTATTTTTTTTATCTTAATTAATTCTTAAAATTTATCCAATTTATAAGTAGCTTTTTATACAAAATTGGAGTCAAACTATTATTAACTTATTTTAAACCATAGTTGTTTATAATTTTTGTTTTTATAAATCACTTCACAGTAAAAATTAGAACTAATTTTTTTATAAATTATATTAGTTTTATTTACCCCCCTTTATTTTGTTACTATCTTTTTTCTAAATTTATATCTTTATTGTATCTTAATATATAAGAAAAAAATTGTAACGAGAAAATTATAAAATATTAGTTAGTTAGTTATTGATATTTAAGAACAAATACTTACCTCTAACTCAATATAAATAACTATTTTTAATAAATAAATAAATATATATAATGCAATTAATTCAATATGACAATTTTAAAAACTAATAAAGTTTAAGAATTACTTAGAAATGTGTAACAAAAATAAGTAGAACAAAATTAAGTTTACGAATGAAATAAAATTCAAAGATAATCTGATTATACTTAAAAAATTGTGAAATTAACGTAGAACCCCTTATTTTCCAGAATAAATACATTAAAAATTACAAATACGTTAATCTCAAGATAAATTTATTTGTTAATTAATTTATTTTTTGAAAAAGATATAGGGTGTATATTCTCCAACATAATATATTTCATCTTTTCATAAATATATTTATAAAATATATTTTCAGATCATGCAATACAAATTACATTTCTAAAATATATTTTGCATAATTTATAATATATTTATAGATTATGCAATTCATAATGTATTTTCAAATTGTGCAAAATATAATACATTTTCGATTTGTAAAATGTAGAATGTTTCCAATCCATGGACAATTTGAACTTCTCTTGCACTTATGGAGATGTAAAAGGAAACTATAGGACGCTGAAAGAAAGAGCCCCATGTTTATTGATGGGTAACGAACTTCAAACTTGCATTATCTTAATGTTTTGGCAATTTCTTTTAACATTCCCATATTTTTGTTTCGCATCTTCATAGGTGTGGTTAAAAACATTTTTAATGGCATAATCTAGAAATTTACGGAAGTATATAATTAAGAATTCAAAATTATAGTATGGATTACATAATCTTAAAATATATTATGGATTACAGTCTGAAAATGTATTTTAGATCCAAAAATATGTTGTGAATTATACAATTTGAAATGCATTCTGAATTGTAAAATCTATAATGAAAATTTTAGAATGTATAATTGAAAATCAAGAATATTTTTTTTTATTTGGAAATGCATTTTCAACTATGTAATTTGAAATACATTTTCATATTGCATAATTTGGAATGTAATTTTATATTTAGAAATATATTCCAAATTGCATAATGTAGAACATGTTTATAAGTTTTGCAATTTAAAAATCTAAATTAGACTTTTTTTTTAATGAAATTTTATGAAAAAATGACATTTTTTTTCACCCATACTTTTCATCTACACCCCATGTGGTGGTTAAAAGATTAAATTACCCTATTGTTATTGTCATCTGTTTGCTATTGTTGCTACTATTATCCATGTGTTATGTCATGGATGAACTCAAGAAAGAAAACGTTTTGGATTGTATAATCTAAAAGTCATTTTTTACATACAAAACTTCAAATTGTATAATTCTGAAGACACTTATGGATTGTGCAATCTAAAAAAATTTGTTTCATGTAAAAAATGACTTTTGTATTACATAATTTGGAGGTAAAAAAACTTTTATATTCATGTAAAAAAATGACTTCCGAGTGTGATCTGGAAGTAAAAAATGACATCCAAATTGTATGATCTAAAGTAAAAGAAAAATTTGTATTACACAACCTGAAAGTAAAAATTGCCTTATCAATTGCAAATTTGAGAAGTCATTTTTTCAAGGACAATGTAGAAATTTTCATATTTGTAAGAGTGCAGGAAAAAATATTGGGGTACAAAAAGAAACCCCAAGAAACCATGGGGGTGGATATAGAAATAGCCCAAAAGTTAATAATTCTTGCATCGATCCATGTCCTTCACACGTGTGAATTGCTGCGTAGCTGATCTATGCCTCCCTCCCGGGCTCAAGATCTACGAGCACCATTTCCTTTCCCGTATGGTGAAACTTCATAACAACAGATTACAGTGACGAGAGTCTTCACTCCATCGACGAACATCCGAGATGGCTTTCATGGCGGTCTTGGAGTTCGACCTCCGCGCTCTCTCCGCCGAAGCCCGCCGTCGTTATCCCGCCGTCAAAGACGGCGCAGAACACGCCATCCTCAAGGTTACTCTTCGCTGCTTATGTTTTCGTTTCGCATTAGTGATTTTGAATTACATTTGGTTTGAGCTCTTTGTGACCTCCGAAACTCTGCTGCATTGCGATTCGATTTTGCAAATAGGAAGGTTGTGCTGTGCTGTGGTGTTTCGTTGTTTTAGGAGCTGATTTTAAAGGAAGAAAATGTGACTGTATGGATTTCAATTTTAAGCTTCCATTTGTCAGCTAGTAGATCATCACAATTATTGAAATGGATTGACTGGATTGAATTGTTGGATTCTGTTTGAAGTAACCTCAATGTTTTTTTTATTTTTTATTTTTCATGATGCTAGAATCAATATTTAAGAAGCTTTAGCTGCGGAAAGTTCTTTGACAATGTTCCGAATTGACTCTGTTAGATGTAGAAGTGTAATAATACTGATAATAAGCAATTTCCGAAGGAGACCTGTATGGGCGTTTTGTTCAATTTATCTTCTAGATAAAAAAATGGCAATTATATGAAGTCTTTACATTTCTTATTATTCACTTGCAGCTTCGTACTTTGTCAAGTCCTAGTGAAATTGCACATAATGAGGATATATTACGCATATTTTTGATGGCGTGTGAGGTCCGAACAGTCAAGCTTAGCATCATTGGACTTTCGTGTCTTCAGAAACTGATATCCCATGATGCTGTTTCTCCATCCGCCCTGAGCGAGATTTTATCTACCCTGAAAGATGTAAGTTTATTTAGATAAGCAGGTGAATCATATGATGGTTTAAAAACATTCAGCTGGTCCTTACTTTTGACTCTACTCTTTGGAAATATTCGATTGTATCACAATGTCTGTTTTGCGTCGCCTTGCTATGTTTGGATACGGTGTTTTTCAAATCTTGTTATTTATTTAAATTTTATGTTTAGGTTTAATTTTGTAGATTTATGTCAGAGCTAGTACATTATACTTTAGTTCATTCTAGTGCAAAGGCTAAGTCATGCATCAATAACCTGCCTATAATTACTGGCCTGTGCAGCATGCTGAAATGGCGGATGAGGGTGTTCAGCTCAAGACCCTTCAAACAACATCAATAATATTTCAATCACGATTGCACCCTGAAAATGAGGTAAGTTTCAACTACATGAACTACTATATATAATATTATTTGCTGTATATAAACTGTATTATAGCTGGACCCCGAAATTGAATGGTAAGCTGACTGTACTCTGTTAAATATAATATACAATGTATTGATTTTATTCAACAAAAGATGTAATTGACCTAAATAAGGATTATATAGTGTGACATGGACTGTACCAGTTAATGCATTCACATTGGATGATTTCCTTGTTGGAGGTTTGAACCTTATCCTATATTTTAACTATTAAGAACATGTTGGGATTATGGAGTTAAAGCTGCTTAGCTACTAGTCTCATCAGAATATATAATAAGTTATAAGTCAATACAGCAACAACATTGCCTTGTTACACTAGGTTAGATTGGCTACATGGATCAATGAATGTTGTAGAGCAAGATATTTGTTTTAAATACCTGAATAAATAAAATGGAAGAAAAATAGTGTATTCAACCTACACCGTTGTGCTTTTTATTGATGCATATATAGGAGTTACAAAATAAGACAAGGCACTTACCTTAAACCCTAACCCATTAAGTTGGGTTACATACAAAAGAAATAATAATAAAATAACATTACATTTTAAAATCCCCCCTTAAGCTGGAGCATATAGGTCATATGTAGGTCATATGTACCAAACTTGGAATAGATAAATTGAATCCTAGGTCCATTTAGAGATTTAGTTAGAATGTCTACAAGTGGCTCATTAGAATTGGCAAACCTAGTAATAAAATCTTTGGACAAAAACTTTTCTCTAACAAAATGACAATCAATCTCCTTACGTTTAGTTCTCTCATGAAACATTGGATTGGAGGTAGTCTTCTCATTTCCACATAATTTCAACTCTTGAAGGAGTTGTTTAATCCACACAACTTCACATGTAGTTAGGGCCATTGATCTATATTCAACTTCTACACCAGATTGGTCAACAACACTTTGTTTCTTACTTTTTCGTGATAAAAGATTTCCTCCAAGGAATACATAGTATCCTGTGGTAGATCTCTTGTCAATGGAACAACGAGTCCAATTGACATCACAATACCCTAAGACTTGAGTATTTCCCTTGTTCTCATACAACAATCCTTGTCTTGGAGTCCCTTGTACATGTTTGAGAATGAAAGTCACAATGGTGAGGGTTCTACGTTAATTGACTCAACTCCCATTGGATAAGAAATATTAGGTCTTGTTATAGTGAGATAAATGAGTATTCTCACCAACCTCCTATATCTCTTTGGGTTTTCCGAAAAGTTCACCTTGGTCTCTCATTTAATTTCTGATTTGAGTCCATAGAACTATCAATGGGCTTGCAATATGTTAGGCCTATCTCCTCCAAAATATGAGACATTTTTTTTAGTGAAATGATGACACCTTCTTTTGATTGCGCCACTTTAGTACCAACCAAGTAATTTCATCTGAAAGTGGCTAAATAAATGCTCTTTTAATTGAGCAATTTTAGTGATATTATACCTTATAATAACAATATCGTCAGAATAGACCATAAGATAAACATACTTCCCAAGAGAAGTATAATGATAAAACACTAAATGATCTGCCTCCCTCTATTTCAATCCAATAATCTGCATAATATGACTAAATTTACCAAACCAAGTTTGGGGTGATTGCTTGAGGTTATAGAGACTGATGTAATTTACAAACTAAACCAGACTTCCCCTGAGCAACAAATCCAGGAGATTGCTCCATGTAAATCTCCTCCTCTAGATCACCATGAAGAAAGACATTTTAATGTTAAGTTGGTGAAGAGGCCAATAGCGAATGACAACCATAACAAGGAAAAGATGGACACTGTTGATCTTAGCCATAGGAGAAAAAAAGTATTATATAGTTGAAGCCATAAGTCTAAGTGTATCCCTTAGCTACTAGAAGAGCTTTGAGACTATCTACTTCACTAGTATGACCAACTTTAACTGCATAGACCCATTTCCAACCCACCGGCTTCTTACCAGGAGGAATAGGGACAAGCTCCCAAATATCACTATGTTCAGGTGCATACATTTCATTAATCATGGCTTGTCACCGTCCAAGGTGACCAAGAGCCTTATGAACATTGTCAGGAATATTAATGATGAACAAGGAGAAACAAAAGAGGAATATGAAGGAGACAAACGATAGTAACTTAAAATATTATAAATAAGATATGGATGACAAATATGTCGAATACCTTTTCTAAGGGCAATAGGCCAAGCATGATTAGAGTCAAGAGAAGGCGAGTAGGATGAAAAGTACATGGTATTTGAATCTAGTGGTGGAGGATCTCAGTCATGAGGATCTTCAAGCAAGGATGAAAGAGTTATTTGTGCACGAATGGTATATAAGGAAAGGTGGCAGAACAATGTCATCTGCACTGAGTTTGAGTTTGAGAGGAAGCAGGAGTAGTTATTAGAAAGCATGCAATTTCAATAAGATGTCTATTATTCCTTGTTGCTATACCATTTTGTTAAGGAGTGTGAGAACATGTGATTTTCAATGACATTAACTTCTTCTACTGCAGTCCTAACCTTTGCGATATGTGAGATCATATCATAGTTGGTTTGTTTGAGAGAAGTTACCCATTCATTTCCATCTAAGAGACGCTGAATATCATTAGTAAAAATGTTTTGTGCATTCTTCCTAAAAGAGAAACATGTTTCGAAAGATACGAGTATCTCTAAAACATCAGGCTCAACTAATTGCGATAAAACAACACATAGTTAGAAGTGAATCTTTTGCCACTAAGATTTGTTTGCATCAAGAATAGATCGAACTTCAGTTGCTAATGGTCATGATATCCTTGACCAAGGAACCTGTTGGGAAGTCCCACGTCACTTGCCTCAAGTCTTGGAGTGCAAATTATATGTTTGTTGGACAACTTTATTGAATGCTAATTGGTTTTAAGTGGAAATCTAATAGGGTATCAGAGAGCCTATAGCTCATCTTGGTAGTCTCTTGGTTTTCAAAGCTCATTTGGTTCAATATGCATTTGTGGAGTGGTAGTGTTGGGAAGTCCCACATCACCTGCCTCAAGTCTTGGAGTGCGACTTATATATTTGTTGCGTAGCTTTAATGCCAATTGGTTTTAAGTTAAAATCTAGTAGAACCATAACTCCATGGCAGCAGACCAAAACGATTAATTTTTCCAACTGAGTCTTGCACTTTTAATGGTAGGAGTAGTAAAAAATAAAGGAGAAAAAACTATTGAAGTCATCAAGAACAACAAGTAGACCTACGAAGAGAGAAGAGGAACCCTAAGACTGTGAGAGGGAGAACATGTCCAACACCAAAGTATGTTGGAATAATGAAATGAGGTCGGAAATGGAGACTGAAAAGGTCGACAATATAGACAAAGGTGTCGCTAAGTGATTTCGAAATGGGAAGGCAGTGTGTGGAGGACACATGTTGGAGATTTGGCGCATATAGATCGGCGTATGATGATGCATGGATGATCGGTTGGTCACACAACCATTTGGTTTGGGTGGCGCTTGTCGAGGCGTACCTAACCTTGACTTCTTCCAATAGAACAATGCATGACAACGGCGGATGGTGGCGGCAATGTCGTGAAAGGCCAATGATGATGGCGTACATTGCTGAAGACAATGAAGGAAAAGACAGAGCAGGATCATGCTTGCCTTGATACCAACTTGAATAAATAAGATGGAAGAAAAATAGTGTATTCATCCTACACTATTGTGCTTTTTATTGATGTATAGATAGGACTTATTAAATAAGTCAAGGCACCTTAAACCCTAATCCTAAAGTTGGGTACTTATAAAAGAAATAGGAATAAAATAACATTACATTTTAACATAAATATAAGTTATTGTTAAACTCTAGGGAAGAGAGAAAACATTGAGGTGAAACCGTGTGTTTCCGAGACAACACATGTGCCTTGTTTATATTGGGAAAAGGAATCAAAGCAATAACTAGATGAGATTTGATATTCTCTAATAACAAAGATATCATATTGGAATAAATTAAAGCGTTCCGAATAATACATATATAATTTAGATATTCCTGATTATAGAGGATCAACTTCTTATTTCCATAATTATAACAATATTCCTGATTATATAGGATGCGTTCCTTATTTCCATAATTATAACAGTTACAATTGTATCTTGTTAATTTCAGGATACCATGTCTCAAGCTCTTGGTATCTGTCTCAGGCTTCTTGAAAACACCCGATCTTCTGATAGTGTGCGGAAGTATGACCTCCCTCTCTCTATGTGTGTATTTATGTATATAGATAGATATTGATGTGTAATAAGTTGTGATTCTGTCGGAAATAGTAGTATTTATTGTTTATTATCTCTCCAAGTAATTCAGTTAATATTGGCATAGTTAAATGTACCTTAGGATGTTGTGATGTTTTAATTCTCTTGAAACTAGTAGTGGTTATTCATTATCTTTGTAATCATTCTTGTTATAAATCAATCAATCTGCTGAGTGGTAAAAGTACTAAAGCACATTCAGCAATTTCTTCTCACATTTTCTAACAGATTCATTTAACTTCTCTCTGTGGTAACCTTTTGTCCATATTAATATTATATCCATCATTAGTTGCTTATGCTTTTATGTGTTGTATATATTTATCCTTTTTATCTGTATGTGTTCTTGTGTATTTCTTTTGCAGTACTGCAGCAGCTACCTTCAGGCAAGCAGTGGCCCTGATTTTTGACCATGTAGTTTCAGCTGAGTCTCTTCCTGCAGGCAAATTTGGTTTTGGAGGTCAGCTCCCTAGGACAACATCGGTTACTGGTGATGTTAACCGTAGCATCAATTTGTCCAAGTATGTTCTCCCCCTTGTTATTAGAGACTTGCTTATTAATGGTGTTGTCTCAAGTATACCCATTATTCTCAGAATTTGAACTTATGGTTACGATCATTAGATCATGCTGTTATACAATTCCAGTGAGATCACTTGTTAATGGTGTTTATAATCCTACACAGCTCATTAGATTATGAAATTGTTTCTGGGAGTCCCCCTGTGATGAGGGAGAATTTATCTGAAACCGGAAAACTTGGGCTGCGCTTGCTTGAAGATCTGACTTCTCTTGCCGCAGGTGGATCTGTATGTGCTTATTTGGAACCATTTTTTCTCTTCATGTAGCATTAGATCCATTTTGTTGGAATTTTGTCTTAGTATCTAGAAACCTGTTAGGTGCTCTCGTTGTTTATTCACTATACTAATAGTGATTCTGATATTCATTAAATGCCATTTCTTCCTGGATGACATTAACCTCCATCTATTCTACAGGCAAATTGGTTACGTGTCAGTATTCTTCAGAGGACATTTGCACTTGATATTCTTGAGTAAGAAATATTTTTGCAATGTGTGGTTTACTGGTTAATGTCATTTTGCAGATTATTTGCAATCAGATATTTGATTGAGATGCCTGGAATTGATGATTTCTTCTGTTGTTATCTTACAGCTAAAATGCCATTTAAGTGAAGAACATTCACATACACACCCACACATATATTTATATTCTACAAATTATATCATGCTAATGCCTCAACAGTAATGTGAATTTAATTTAGTTGTTCTACTGAAACATGAGTTTGCAGTGCTTTTCAATCTTCACTATAATATTCCAAACATGTTTTACAGGTTCATTTTGTCCAATTATGTTGCTGTCTTCAGAACCTTGTTACCCTATGAACAGGTGATTCTGAATGCTGTTACTGCTATTTACTTGAATCCTACCATACTGACATATCTTTTGTTCTTTTATCTTAAATGTATTTGTTTGTAATTTTTCAGGCTTTACGACGACAGATTTGTTCACTTCTTATGACTTCACTTCGTACCAATGCTGAGGTAATTAGTTCCCTGAAACATTTAGTATAGTGATATTGTCTAACTATTGTGATTCTTTCTCCCTGTTTTTGAAGTGTTAATCATACTTTTCATAATTCTTTAATGTGTTAATTAGCTTGAAGGAGAAACTGGTGAACCTACGTTTCGTCGTTTGGTCTTGCGTTCGGTTGCTCATATTATAAGACTTTACAGTTCTTCCCTTATAACTGAATGTGAGGTTAGTTTCTTATTTCCTTTTCCATGTAGCCACTCAGCTCAAATCATTGAAGCTAAGTAAATGGATAGTGCAGATTTTCATTTCGGGTTGAGTGAGAGGGATAGATTTTGTAATTGTATGATGTAATGCACAATAAGCATAATGCTTGTGAAGAGTTTCTTCTCAACTGAGAGCTAATTCTTTGTTAGTAATCTAAGATACCAACCTTATATTTTGCTGTCCTTTGGTGTCAGTTCCTTTTATATATTTTGTCACATCTCAACAAAATTGACAGATGCTGACTTTTTCTTTTAATTATCAGGTTTTTCTCAGTATGTTGCTGAAGGTTACTTTTCTTGATTTGCCATTATGGCATCGCATTCTTGTTCTTGAGATTTTAAGGGTAATGTAGTTCTGTTGTATTATTCTTTTTAATTTTCTTTCGTAAGTTTTTTTTATCTAATCAGTAAGTCCTTAACCTAACAACCAGACATGGTGGTTTCTAGGGGTTTTGTGTTGAGGCACGGACATTGCGGATTCTTTTCCAATATTTTGATTTGTAAGTTCAATTTTCTTTTATGAATTTAATGATATTGTGCATAATTCTAGGAGACATTGGTATATTGGTTTGCCTTGTAACTATTTCTATGTAAGTCAACTTTTTGTTTTCTCAATTTAATGATATTGTACTTAATAATTCTAGTTCTGTCCAACTAGTATGTGTGTCTTATGAGTAGGGCTGGGCAAAAAATCCACTTTTGTTATATTGCTCCATTTCTGCACTGCACTAATCCATTAAAAATCCATTTATTTAAATCCAGTTTTTAGTTTGATCCATATTTTATTATATTTTCAGAGCAGATATCCATTTTGTTTATAAGGATCTTCAAAATTAGAAAATTCAGATTTCCAATCCAAATTCTCTATTCTATCCAAACCATCTTTCTATACTTCCTCTCATTTGTGATTTTCTCTCTCTCTATTTCTCTCTCTCTCTCTCTTTCTCTCTCTCCTGCACCTCTTATTCACTTTTTAAAATTTTAGTTGCTCTCTCTCTTGGTTCCACCTCTCTCTCTCTCTCAATCTCCTGCACCTCTTGGTTCCACCTCTTATTCATTTTTTTAATTTTAGTTAGTGTCTCACACACACATTACATTATTATGCAATCAAGTTTTATACATTTTCTTTATAATTTTATTTGTTCCAATATTTTGTACATAATAAATGGATATAATATTTT
>Ga0123342_1002343_pt1 | contig 31444 bp, 17 predicted proteins | sample Turbeawhitnodule_FD_89960 | JGI IMG/M metagenome (GOLD analysis project Ga0123342, IMG submission 89960) | Root nodule microbial communities of legume samples collected from Mexico - Turtle bean Mexico white nodule | ecosystem: Host-associated > Plants > Roots > Nodule | place: Mexico: Nepantla... | reverse complement strand
TAGGTTAGAGCAAAGGTTTGAACTTCAAAAAAATAACAGCAGATTAATTTGTGTGACAGGCTGGGTCTGTAATTATGATGGTCCCTTCAACTTGTTCTGTGTTCTGGTTTCCCAAACAGACATCTCATAGTGACATACCAAGTCAACTTGTCCATTAACTTTTTAATTCTTCTGTTACCAAGGTTAACTACCACCCTTTGAGTTGAAATTTCAGTAGCAATGGCACAAGCAAGTAAATGATCCTCATGTGATTCCAATGGCATGCACACATACACCAATAACCTTTTATCTTGATCAGCACAATTTCAAATGGATTCATTAGATTTTGATGGTTCAAGAGACTCAACATTGAAAGTTGAACAAAAGATTGTTAGACTGTTCATTCATTTACAACCTCGGTTCTAGCAAAGCTTAAAAGAGTTAAAGAGATACAGATCTTATATTCTGAATCACATTGAATAAGATATTTGAATGCATTAATTTCATGGGATTGGGAGTTGGTGTTACATTACAGACCTTTTGCTTAGTTTAAGGGAAAAATTTACTGTTAAAATTACATATATAATTGTCCAACTTCATCTAAAGTTAATAGAGAATTCTCTTAGCAATTATTCATATTTTTAGTTCAAATTTATTATAAACTAGATTTTAAAATCAATTGAAAATAAATATAAACATTATTATTATTATAAGAATTGAGATAGAATCTTTTTCACATTTCATTTATACCTATGTGCAGAGAGTGTTCCCAGAATGTGTGGTCCTGCATTTTTTTCCATAAAATCCCATCTAATGCATGCAAAATAGAAAGTTAAAGGAGCACAAAGAACTAACCAATTAAACTTAGCTCACATTAAAGACAACTCTGGGGATTCAGAGAGTGAGGAGGCACATCTAAGCTTAGGGGTTTGACCCTCATCATCTTTTAAGTTTTTAGATTTGTTTAGAGTATGATATTTTTAATTTCAGATAATTATTATTTTTTATAAAATGATTGTTTATTTATTTATTATAGTTTTCTTATAAAAAAAATAGTATGTTTCTTTTATAGTTTTCCTTGTTGAAGTATTCTATTTTCCATTTCGTCTTTAAACAAAATTTAGTATCACCAGTGTTTTATTTTGTTTATTGGTAGCTATCAATATTATATTGATTTAGAGAGTATAAATAATGGAATTATTAATTTGTTTATATTGATTTGTTATAGTGATAAGCAAATTAAAGATGAATTTAATAATTTTTTAAAATAGTACAAATTTATTAATGTCTTTAATTTTGAAATATATACTAATAAATATTAATAGATGTGCATACATAATTGTTTTCTTCTCTTATTTATTTACTATTACTAATAATAAATATAAATAACATAAAAAAATATTCCTAGTTACCCTGTCTCTAAAATGTGATTATGGTTGGTTCTGACAATAAACAGGTCTGAGTCTGGTGTGGGAACATCTGGGCTTTATTGTTGGTTTATGTGAATGCATGCAATTGGTCTTGAAATCATCACCTCATCCTCACCTATCAATAGATTACATTGCTGAGTATTATTTGAATGCATTATGCATGCAAGAGATTTGTCTAAATGTGTATGGATTCTGCTGAGGTGATGGGAAAACACCACAACAACTTGTTCTCACTTAAAAACAGATTTTTTTCATACCAAAAAGTATTTCACCAACCACAAAGATTATACATGACATTATCATAAAACTGATTAAACTGAAACTTAAAATACTTAAGAATAAGATAAAATACCAATTCTCATATATCCTTTTCATAACATTTAGCACTAGTTTTACATATTAGTGGGATTCATTGCACAAATGCAGCTTATTTTAGATGTGTATTGTTCACCATAATCTTGTCATCTTAAAAGGTAATTAACATGTTAAAATCAAGTACTGTTCAGTGGGTACTTTGTTTCCGCATAATGGAACTTATTCAACGTAAGGGTATAAAACTTTTCTCTGAATAGAGAAGCAATTGCGGTTGTCAAGGAATAAGATAAGACTAGAAACTTTTCAAATTCAGAGCATTAAAAAATCAGTTTAGACTGTCTTTTCAATGAAAAAATCAGAAGGTGGACTGAGAATAATAGTTTAAAAGATTGTATTGTTCAATGTTTCAACTTGAATATAGAGTTATATGCATGTACTGGTTTCATACACAGTTTATGAAATCTAAAGTAATAATTACTTTGTTACCTTTAACCTATAAAATCAAAGAAAATCTTAGGTAGATGTTTTAGCATTTTAATAGAGGTTGGGATTATAATTTGAAGCTTGACTGATGAATGGGACCCTGACACTCTTGCGCGATTGGATTTAACACCTAACGCAGGCCCAAGTTAATTGATAGCCATCCAAGAAGACGATCTACGCCGACAAGAGGGAACTAAGTGTGTTCCTTAGTGAAAGTTTGACACTATCCACAAACTTGGGTTGTTTTGGTTCTTCCATAGTGTTTTCCTCTGTTATTTGGACCTTGTCGGCATCTCCTTTGGTTTTCATGGTGGACCAAAAAATCTCCTTAACGTATCCATTTTGTTCAATTTTTGAAGGTAATTTTGAATCATCTTATTACCATCTAATCAAAGAAAGTATTGGATTCATCAAAAGGAATTCACTTATGAAGATGAATTCACTTATGATGATGAATTCACTTATGAAGATGAATGCATGAAAAGATTGGGGAAATGATGGGCACTTTGACAGGGTTAATCCCCTGCATCCATGACTAATCAACAACAGACAATTTAACCTTTTCTTGATGGGACTAGAGAAAGGAGAGTTCTAATTTTAGGCCAACTAACTTTAGGATGGTCATTGTTAATTTCAAAAAACACACTCTAAACTTTATTCAATTTTGTTTTATTTATAAATAGACATTTTATTTTTATTTCATTCTTTAATTTTTTTTCTCTCATTTATCAGTGAATACTATCAACTTTAATTTTATTTTATTGATAATTAAACTTTATATTTTATTCATTGAACTTTATATTGAAAATTTATCCTAAAATAGTTCTTTGTAAGAATATAAAATTAGAGTTTAATTAACCGTGTTAAATGTAAATTATATACTAACTTTTTTCTTACTCTTTCGTTACCATTCATTTTTCATGTGCTAAAACAAATAAAAACGTCTTTGTTTGCTTTTCTAATTGTAAATTTTTTATTGTGTTGGATTGTGTCAATGAGAGATTTAAAAATAAATAAAACATGTTGATAGAGATTTAAAAATAAATAAAACATGTTGATAGAGATTTAAAATAATAAATTATTAAAGTTTGGTCTTCCTTTCCCTATTTGTTTGACTCGAAGTTAATATAATTGATTATTTATAGAAAAAACGTGAGTTTTAAGAATTAATTGATATAGAAATTAAATTTTAAGAATTAATAAGTAATCATACATTTTTAGATATAAATATTATTTATACATAATTTGTGAACACGAGTATATATATAAAAGGAGGATATTTGGAAGTATTGTGACCTATTCTGGTTATATTATTAAATACAATAACTGGTTAAAGAAATAATATATTTTAGTTTTATTAATAATCTAAGTTATAAAGATTAAAATAGCATGCGTGAGAAACTGAAAAAATTAATGTATCAAGTTTTATGAAATAGATAATACCTAAACAACCCTAACACGAGAAGTGTGATACATTTTTTTTATCATGGATTATTGTATGCTAATACATATTCGAAACATATTTGATGTAAATTTTCCAATAAAGATTAAGTATGACAAATTACTCCAATATAATAAGAAATACAATTGGGAATTAATTGTAATCTTTAATTATAAACCAAGTTTTGATTGTGATATTGAGTTTGAGAATGATAGTAGTTATGGATTATTATTATTATTATTATAATAATAAGAGAATGTGTGGACTATGAATATGTGTGAGTTATTATATATATTGGAAGGTAAGATTGGTTTGAAAAAGGATTTGTTTGCTCTTGTTTTGTGCTCTGATCATAATAGACACTCCTATACTAATATTTCAAGTAGACATAGAAATTTCATATATTAAACATGATAATAGTGATTTTTTTTTAAAAATTATTACTTTATATGTATTTTGGGAACATTTAATTAAAAAAATATATTTTATTAGTTTATATATATATATATATTATATTATATTGTATATATTAATTTGAGTAAAATAATCTATTAATCTTTTTCGCATTCCGCCACTCAATACTTAATACTTGGCTTGTTGGATGTGCTTTTTTGTCTTGAAAAAGAAAAACCTGGTCATATCTCTCTGCACGAAGTTCACATGCTTTGATAGCACTTCATCTTTTAATAAATTATTTATTTTAGGTTATAATAGTTTAGATAATCTTACATTCATCGAACATATCAAATACTAATAAACACTAAACCTATTTAAAGGTATGGAAAACAGAGTTTAAATAATAAAGAATGTCAAAATAAAAAATATTATAAAATGATTTTTGCAGCTTTTACCATTTAATAGTATCAACTTTCAACACAAATGGTTTCAGTTTTCAATACAGTCAAATATTTCTGTTTTAAATTTCCAACACCAATAATATTGCCTTTTTCCAAGGATTACGTTGTGAACAAATTGCAAAACATTAGAATTCATTCAACATATCAAATACTAATAAACACTAAACCATAAACAAACTTACTTAAAGGTATGGAAAACAGTTTAAATAATAAAGAATGTCAAAAATAAAAAATATTATAAAATGATTTTTGCAGCTTATACCATTTAATATATCAACTTTCCGCACATGTGGTTTCAGTTTTCAATACAGTCAAATATTTCTCTTTTATATTTCCAACACCATTAATATTTGCCTTTTTTCCAAGGATTAGGTTGTCAACAATTGTTAAGTTCACTAGAATTATTATAAGAACTTGTCTAAAACGTTTTCTTTTTAATATATATATATATATATATATATATATATATTAAAAAGTGTATTGACAAACATAAATTTAAGTACATTTTAAAAATATTACAATTATATTATTAAAGAATACTGTGATAAATATTTGTGGATGTCTTGATTCTTTTTTCTTTTTAATAACTCATAGAAAGAGAGAAAAATATAGTATTATAATAAGAGTTGATTTAATTAATTTGAGTTGTTAATCTAAAATAAAATAAGAAGTTTAGATTAAGAGTAATGATTTGAGAATTTAAAAATCTTGTTAATGTCACTTTCATTCTTTATCGTTGGCATCTTCCATATATATTAAAGAGTCACATCACATGAGAGTGAAGTAAAAATTGAAACAATTTCATTAATATATATTACATAAAGATATAAATAGATGAATTAGTTTTATTTAAAGTTAGTCTAATCCTGAAGTGAAGTGTATAAGAATTGTTTAGAATAATAAAAAGAAAAGTTTGAATGTATGAAGAATTTGATATGAATATCCATGAGCACTAGTGAGCAAGTGAGTGAGGGAGTAGGGGTATTTTATTGAGGAAGTATAAGGACAGCATATAAAGCAATAAGATTCTGATGGTGGTGAAGTTATGATATTGAGAAGCCGACAGTGAACATTCCGGCTTCTAGTGCTGCTCTATAACCGGGAATATTTACCCCAGCAACAGATTTGATGCTTCTCTTATCTCACCAACAAAACTTTTCTACGTACTTCCCAACTCTAATAAACAATTAACTTTTCTCTTAGTCCTTCTTGTACCATTTTCTGCCATAATAATGCATATGCACCTCCCAGATTAGACACCTTCCATGCCTTATTTCTGTCACAAGTACTATACCAATCATATGTGCTTACATATCTCCTCTCTCATCAATTTTTATTTTAGCCTTTCTCATTTCTCATTTTTTTGGCTACGAGTAATTGTTAAAAAAAAACAACATTAAATTATTAAAAAAAATTTATCAATTAGTTTTATAAAATTAAATTAAATTTTAAAACTAGTGAATTAGTCACTTTAGGAAATGTGTTAACAATAAAAGTAGTCTGTCACCTCATTCCTATTTTAAGATAATAAATTAATTTTATTGATGATTAAAACTTCTTTAATAGTGGTTGAAAAATTATTATTGGTGGAGTTCTCATTGAAAATTAAAAGCTTTTGATGATGATTGTGACCGTTATTGTATATTAACAAATGTGTTTTTGTTTTTATTGCAAATAATACAAACTTATATGAAGTAGAAGTACTACGAATAATACAACTTATATGACTAATGATGACACAGAGTACAAATGATGATATACCACCCAAAAGACTACAGAAAAGAAAATAAGCATAATAGTAAACACAGAGAAGAATGAAAAACAACAAAAATGTTAAATATATATATGAAGAAAATGTCAGAAAAAAAGTGTATAAATATATAATAACATTTTAAAAAATAATTGTAATTATAAGTACATGCAACAACAGTTATTAATATAATCATCATTAAAAGACACATATGATAATAATTTCTTAATTATTATTAAAAATTTAAGTTAATTTTATAAATGTAAATGTAAATATTATACCATCATCCTTATGAATTAGTTTGCACGGTATTGAAGACACAAAAGTCTATTGTAAAAGGTATATTGATGAACAGTAATATTGTAAAATTAATATCAAATCATATTTTTATGTGTTTATACATGATTATTGGACCTTTAAGAACAATAATATTAAGAAGAGAGAAACTATAAACAGTAGTTTGATAGGATAATATAACTAAACATATTACACAATATTAAAAATAGATATTAAACTATTAGTTGTTGAATCCTAATTTGATTATAATAAAAACGAACTTAAAATAAATGTATTTCCCAAGTTAAAAAAAGCAAAGTGAATTTTAAACCATTGAAAACTATGGAAGGCAATTAAAAGATTGGAATAACAATTAAAGTGGTAATGCATGCACAATATTAGAATGGGGGTTGAAGTTAGAAAAAATAGAGGGGGTGGGGAAGAAAAATGGTAATAGGAAAAGGACAGGAGTACCCATTGTTTAGTTTTTAGATGATGCCATGCAACCATTAGCGGGAATCTCCTGGTAAACCATTTGTCTGCTTGCCTCTCCTTTGCCTTTTAAACTCTGCCTTTCTCTCCATAGCCAAACAGAAATATTTTTGAATCAACTCAAGCACACCATGGCTTCTCCCTTCTCCATCCACTGCCACCTTTCCTCTTTCTCTTATTCTGACCATTTTCATCTTCCATCATCTTCTTATCCTTCTTCTTCTTCTTCTTCTTCTATTTTTCTTCACTTCTCCAAATTCTCTCTTGGTAAGTCTATTATGTATATCAAATCATTTCTCCAATTCATTTCTTATACCAGGTGGTTCTCAAGCACCACCTTCTCTTGCTGATTCAACTTGTTTCACCACAACAATAATCTTTTTGCTAATTTCTTAGCCTGATTTTCTTTTTTTTTTGTTTTAAGATAGTAAGTTTCTGATGATCAGAAAAACATGCTCTATTACCTAAGAATGCGAAAGCCCAAATAGTTTCAACTTATCCTGTGAAAACTATAGAAGCCAAATGGTGCATAAACTTCAACAAATAATTATTACAATATTATACTCTCTTTTAACCGTACTTATTTTCTTTCACTAGTGATACTTCTCTTCTGGCATATGTGCATGGCTTCTTCCTGTGTTGATAGGAGCTTAATATTTTTTAATAAATTTCGTTAAGAACATAGAGATTTCGATTCTGTAACTTTCAGCTCACGATTTCATTATCAAGCGGGCTGAAGTTGCAAGATGCGTTCTCTCTTGTTTTCTGCTCGTCCACCCAAAAGATAAAAAAAAAAGTATAAAAAGAATCAAAAGAAGAGTGGAGTAGTTTTTCACTGCAAGCTGAAGAAATATAGCACTTAATTCCAATCTACGAAAGTGATTTAGTGAAAGATTTGTTTCGTTTTGTATATAGGTTCTGTGTCCTCTAATACTAACGAAAAACAAGAGATAAGATGCAGAGCTATATCCAAACCACGAACGCAAGGTATGATTGAGTTTCTTAATTAATTTTTTAGTTTAATCAAACAGTTTAATATTAATTACTTTTTGTAAAGCTGGTTAAACCAATGTTATGTTGTTGGTTATGCAGAATATTCAGACATATTTCAAGGTAGTCTTGCAATGTTAAAGATGCGTGAGATTAATGTGGAGGATGACATAGAAGAGGAGCAAGACACTGGGGTGCTTTAACTTTCTCACTTCTCTGTTTTGTGCCTTTCTTGATGACATTTTTTAATTATTCTTTTTGCATATGCGATTTGTTTTTTGCAAATACAACATTGTTGAAAGAAGGTTTTGGTGGCAAAAGAGATCAAGAAACGAGTGGACAGTATCAAATCAATATTGGGTTCATTGGAAGATGGAGAGATAACTGTGTCTGCTTATGACACTGCTTGGGTTGCTCTGATAGAAGATATCCATGGAAGTGGCACTCCTCAATTTCCAGCGAGTCTAGAATGGATAGCAAAAAATCAACTTCAGGATGGATCATGGGGAGATAATGAGTTGTTTTCAGCACATGATCGGATCTTAAACACGTTGGCTTGTGTTATTGCATTAAAATCATGGAATATACATCCTGAAAAGTGTGAGAAAGGTAGTAATATAATATTGAATTATGAATATTACACTCTCTGACTTAATAGATCCGAATTAGTAACAAGTTTGATTAATGTTACACAGGAATGGCATTTTTTAACGAGAATCTTAGCAAGCTTGAGAATGAGAATGTGGAGCATATGCCAATTGGGTTTGAAGTAGCTTTCCCATCACTTCTTGACATGGCTCGTGGGTTGAACATCGAAGTGCCAGACAATTCTCCTATCCTGAACAAAATCTTTGCAATGAGAAACGTAAAACTCACAAGGTACCATAGTTGTGGTCATGATTATGCTTGCCAGCAAGCTGGTACGTGCCCATGTCTAGTTTGATAATAGATTCAAAGCAACCTTATCTTGCAACTCTTTTTTCTGGGAAAGTATACAAATATAAGAGTCATAAGTTTTTTAATTTATAATAAGTACTGCAAAAAAACTCCCTTTAACATGTGTGTCATTATTGTGTGGGCCTTGGTGTGGGGATAGAATACCAAGAGAGATGATGCATAAAGTGCCCACAAGTCTGCTTCATAGCTTGGAAGGGATGTCAGACTTGGACTGGAAATCACTTCTGAAACTGCAATCTCAAGACGGGTCTTTCTTGTTTTCTCCGTCCTCCACCGCTTTTGCTCTCATGCAAACCAAAGATCAAAATTGCTACAATTACTTGAATCAAATGGTCAAGAAGTTCAATGGGGGAGGTAAATTCTCATTTTTCCCTTTCCACACATCATTTACCTACCTCTTCCTCATCACATTTTTCTTTCACTTCTCTCTTTTCTTTTCTTTTTATTATATACATATCCTACCAAACTTTTAAACAAATTCTTGTTTCAATTTTATCTGCTAACATGGAATTCTTTTGGAGTCTCCGGGACCACCAGTCGGACATTTTGACCGCATTGCATTGTAGTCATCTAATAGACAAACCTGACATGTTTATCTTGTGGTCATAATTTAAAACCTCCCTCTATTTTATATAATATGATCCTTCTATCTTTCTTTATAATTTACTTTAAGATTGTTTACACCAATGTGGGTTGCAGTTCAATCTTCATTCCCACCTTTCTTGACTAATCTGGTTTCTTCCTATGTACCAGTTCCAAACGTGTATCCAGTGGATTTGTTTGAACATATTTGGGTGGTTGATAGGCTGGAACGCCTAGGAATATCTCGGTATTTTCAGCAAGAGATCAAAGACTGTATGAGCTATGTTCATAGGTAATTTGATAATGCTCACCACCCTCAGTTTAATATTTTATAAAACACTTCCAAAACCAATTAACAACCATGAAACAGAGGTCTGCAATTCTAATTTATACATGAAATCAGATATTGGACCGAAAAGGGTATTTGTTGGGCAAGAAATTCAGAAGTTCAAGACATTGATGACACTGCAATGGGGTTCAGATTACTGAGATTACATGGCCACCATGTTTCAGCCGGTAAGTAAAATGGATAATTAGTTTAAGTACACTATCCAGAATATGAAAAAATATTTTACAATAGAAAAACTATTTTATTAAAAAAACATATTATTTAATTGAAGTGATTTTGATATCTGACAGATGTGTTCAAGCACTTTGAGAGGAACGGTGAGTTTTTCTGTTTTAGCGGGCAATCGACACAGGCTGTGACAGGAATGTTCAATCTGTTAAGGGCATGTCAAGTAATGTTCCCGGGAGAGAAGATTCTAGAAGATGGGAAGAAGTTTTCTGCAAAATTTTTGAGTGCGAAGAGAGAAGCAAATGAGCTAGTAGATAAATGGATCATAATGAAAAACTTAGCAGAAGAGGTAAAATAAATGATACTGATTGGAGTAATGAAGTTTGATTTAGTAACAATGAAGTTAAGATTGTGATTTTGGTTAGGTGACATACGCATTGGACGTGCCATGGTACGCAAGTTTGCCTCGAGTGGAGACAAGATTTTACATTGATCAATATGGGGGTGAGGGTGACGTCTGGATAGGCAAGACCCTTTATAGGTACACTTCCCACTTTCCTTCATTCTTTCATTTCCCAAACAACATTTCTTCCTTTTTTTTTTCTCCATTCTCTTCTCTTAATAATACTTATAAAAGTAAACTAATTTAATATAAAATAATTTTGTACCGTCATATGATTAAAATTTTCATGAATGACGTGTTTCTTCAATTTTATAATAACTAACAAAAAAATTATCCTCTTTATTATAATCTTTTGTTTTTTTGCTGTTACTGTATTATGTTATATTATATTAGTGTTAATTAAACTTATGAATATTTAAAAATATAAAGATAATTATTGTTGCTTCTGGTCAAGGAAAGTTGATGACAGAAAACAATTTTATATAATTTATAAAAAAAATTCCTTATAAAAAGTAATAGTATAAAATTATTTGTCATTTATCACTTCTATAATTAGCATAAAATACTGATAGCGACTCTCCTTTTATAATGTCGTTGGTTGTTGGATCATCAATTTCTTTATATTGAGACAAATGGATATCATAATAAAAAAAAACCTCAGTTGCATCCATAAATAACGTTTTTGCCTATGCGCTTTTGAATTTGGACTCACTACTCCAAGAAGTTTAAGTCTCACAATAATTCAATAATATTTTCTAACACTTTCACATAAAACTTTTATTCTATTTTCGTTGTCCTATAATAAGTATATTATACAAAACTAAAATAAATATTGTTTTAACTTTTATGATATAGAAAGTTAATTATTTTTATTGATATATCTAATAATATTAACGATGGACAATTTTTTCTAAAACAATACTTATTACTAATATTATTATATTTAACTATGCACAATCACACATAACACTGTCATCACATAAATAAATAAAAACATGAAGAAGATAAGATTAGACAGATTATAAGACTCGTTAATTTTCCTCTTTTGCACATGCTAACCTTTTTTTTCCTTGCTAAATACTCCTGCAACAGCTTGTAAAATGAAGTTTAAAGTTTTGAAGTTTTTATCAAATAAATTGAACAGTTATATTTTATTACATAAGTATTTAATTAAAACCTGCAAATTAGGGTTTCTTGTATTCAAAAGGATAACATAATATTCTTTATATAATTAGGGTTTATTATAGAAGTGTTTAATTAAAATGTGCCCTAACTACTTTTTGGATACAGGATGCCCTATGTGAACAACAACAAGTATCTGGAGCTTGCTAAATTAGATTACAACAATTGTCAGGCACTGCATCTAATAGAGTGGGGGAAAATGCAGAAGTAGGAGCAACTAACCATTCCACTATAATGCTTCAATCAACTTCATCATTCTTCCTATAATGTAATTTACTGTCATATTTTGATTATATTTGTATCAGGTGGTACTCAGAATCTAGATTGGTAGAGTTTGGAATGAACAGAAGATCTCTTCTGTTGGCTTATTTTCTAGCAACAGCGAGCATATTTGAGCCTGAAAAGTCACATGTGAGGCTTGCTTGGGCCAAAACCATGGTCTTACTTGAGACCATAACATCCTATGTTACGGATGCAGAAATGAAGAAAACTTTCATGAAAAAATTCAGTGACTGCATTAGCAGGCCAGACTACTCCATTGGCTGGTAAGTTGTCTGCTCCTAGTTCCTATAAATATTGAAACATGTCTTATGTTTGTTTTGGTTATACAATAGTTGCTCTTGGATACTTGGTTGGTCATGGACATTTAGAGATGTATGTACCAATACCATGTCCTCTTTTGACCTATTTATGTACATATATAATCTAATTTAGCCTAATTTATACAAATAGCTGTGAGTATTAAAGAGAGTGAGTGTGGTCTAGTAAGAAAATGAAGGTGAGAATGCCAATACTCTAACACTTAAGTCACCAAAGTTAGGATGACATATTTAAGCTTGACATCAACATTAACAAGTGATAGAAATTCTCTTCTTTCTAAGTGATAGTAACACTTTTCTCTTTCTTTCTGTTCACCAATTATTTTGTAGACAACAAAATACCTAGGCCACCCAGAGTGGTGGAGTTGCACATTGTCAACTTTTATTCTAAAACGAATTAATTATCTAAACTATCTATTTCAGTATATGGAAATTCAATATCTAATATGAGCTCATGCACCAAATTGGTAATTATTATTATCGAGTAATTAAACATTTTATGTGTTTGGATGTTCAGGAGGCTGAACAGGAACAGAACAGGACATGGACTCGTTGAAACTTTGGTTGCCACCATAGATCAATTATCCTGGGATATAATTGTTTCTCATGGTCATGAAATCGGATATGATATGCATCGCAGTGTGAGTCCACCATTTCTTACTAAATAAATATTGTCAGTCTTAACATTGATCACGAATTTCTCTTTTGATTAATATATATTGTGATGTAATATTTGGTAAGACAAATGCAAGTAAGGTTATGTACTTTATCCTCTCAGTTCTGACACTCATAAATTTCTGTTGGAAAAAGGTGTTGTTTTGTTTCTTATATTTCACTCAAACTTTGTTTTTCTTGACAAATGAATTTACACCTCCAACCCTGCAAAATATATACCCTTCTCTTATTTTTTTTATGTATAAAATGAAATCTCATGTGTAAAGTAAGGGTGTAAACTTTTTTAGTGGACCTAGCCTGGCAGTTCCCAATCCTATATGACAAAGTGATTAAAGCAGTTTTAAATTTTTTGATGTTAGCATTGAAACAATTTTGTCAGGTTTTGAAAAGTAAAAAGTAAACAGTTAATCTGCACTGCACCAGAATTCGGTTCAGTTGAGGCTCCGTCACCTTTGACATTTATCACAAATATAATGATTTCTCAGCAAATGAAAAGGAATCATGGGTTAAAAATTGGAATTCAAAACAAAAATGGAGAATCCAACATCAGTTGACCATTACAACCACCAAATCATAGTACTGGTTTCAATGTCTTAACCATTTTGATTTATTTTGTGTGTGATGTTTTTATAGTGGGAAAAGTGGCTTTCAAGTTGGCACAACGAAGGAGACAAATGTGAAGGACAAGGAGAGCTTTTGGCGCAGATAATAAACCTGTGTGGCGGGCATTGGATTTCAGAGGATCAAATGTTCGATCCTCAATATGAGACTCTCCTTCAACTCACTAACACACTCTGTCATACACTCCATTGTCATCAAAAGGACAAGGTCAGTGACAGAGCAACCATTATTTCATATCCTAGGACAAATGCTACCTACTTTCCAAACCTTCATCTTTTGGCTTCATTCCCTTAATGCATTTTTTTACCTTCTCCACTTTCCCCTGAGCATAAAAGAACATGCTAGTGTTATTCATATGATCTTCTAGTGTACCTAAAAAGCTGCATAGTTTGGATTATTGTTACTAGGAAAGTGAACTCTGCAGCTTTAAGGAAAAACAGCAAAAAGAAAAATATATTAAAGAAAAATCGCTCCAGTGGCAAATTGGGTCCTGCGCTGCACGCGATTTGGTTTTCTAAAAATTAATCATAATTTAGACCCCGTGAACAGAATGCATAGACCATTTCTTTATTGCATAATTGAATATGTTATTTATTTGAATAGCACCCAACATAAGACTTTGCGTAGTTTAGTGCAGTAGTGTACTATGCACCATATTCAGGTTAGGATTCCATTGTAATCTGTTTTTTAAAGTAATATTCTATATGCATATGTATGCAAAAATTAAAATTCTGGATTTTTTAGTAAGACTAATTTTTTGGAATAAAATCTATCAGGAATTGGAGAGCACTATCTCCCCAGAAGTTGAGTCAAAAATGCAAGAACTGGTGCAATTGGTGTTCCAAGAATCTCCATCTGGCATTGACTTCAATATCAAGAACACTTTCCTTACCGTGGCCAAGAGTTATTATTACGCAGCTTTCTGTGATTCAAGGACCACCAACTTCCACATTGCCAAAGTTCTGTTTGATAAAGTTATTTAGATCAAATCTGATTTCTTGAAGAATAATTACTGAACTTCTCCATCATTGTGAATACTTTTATTCCCTCATGTTCTAATGAAAGGAAAAGATTCAGTTGTTGCGGCTCCATATATAAGTACTTCTTTAGGTTTTAATAATTATTGGTTGGCCTCTCAAAGATCTATTCTATTTATGTTTGTCACCTCGTTAAATCTTATTTTTCAATACTTATTTTCGTATTATTTAAAATTAAAACTTGTCTACTAATATAATTTATTTAAATTATATTATTCTCGTGTTATGCATTTATTAAAAGTATAAATATACACTGTGTTTAGTTATTTGAAGATATATTATTTATTTTAAGAAAAAATTATTTATAATTTCAAAGTTATCATTTTATATTTTCTTTCACTTTCTACTTTTAAATATTTTCATTGAAACACAATAAAAATAATTTTAAAATTACTCTCAATAATTTTTCTATAAATATTTCAAGACAAACATAAAAAAAATATTATTATAATAATTTAAAGTAAAAAAAATTGAAAACCTTTTTTTTTCAAATCCAACAATTTTTAATATTTTTTAATTTTAGTTCATGTTCAATTTTTTTTTCAATCTCTATATTTAATTGAAAATAGTGTTTTCTATCTACACAATTTTCCATCGATAAGGCAAAATATTATTCATTTTTATAATTTAAAAAATATAAAATAAGAATGAAGCAACTCAAGAATAACAAATGTATTTAAATAAAATTTTGAAAATAATATATTAATACAGCCTTTATTACAAGGTAATACTTATATAAAAATAACAATTTTCAAATGAATAATATTGTATAATTATAAATTTGATATTTATTAACTTGACCTAATTCTAATTTTGGTCATCAAGTAATATAATTGTGCAAGTTTTAGTTTTTTATTTATTTTAATTGTATCAATTAGATATCTTTTGTTTATTGTAATTATACTATTTTGATTCTCCAATAATATTTTATGACAGATTTCATAAATTTTACTAATGTAATACTATATGATGTGATATGTCCATGTATTATATGATAGTAGTTTGACTTAATTGCATATTTGGTTCTGTTAGAAACTATAATGACCCACAAAACAAAAGTTGCAGTTAACCTATGCCAATTAATATCCCAACCATCACAGTCAAATATTGGTAAATGTTTAAAAACAAACTTTTATACAATATTTTTTTTTTCATTTTCTTATAAATTTTAACATTAGAGAAACCAAATTATAAAATAATACATTGGTTTGGGACACTAAGTTGCCTTTTTAACATAACAATCATGATAATAATACAAGATATTTTGAGGTTGGAGAATAAGTTCAAATAAGAGAATGAAGGATTGCATTTGTTTTGATGTTTAACTAACAAAAATAGTATTCTATTATAGAAAGATATGAATGATTGACACAAGAACTTTATATAAGGAAAATGTTACAATTGATAATACTAAACTTTGTTGGATATTTTATCTAACAAAGTAAAGGAGGGTAAAATGTTTAGAGTTGTGATGGATATAATTTTGTATTGCCAAATGTTTTCATGGGCTAATAAAGAATATGAGTATGAAAGAAAAAAAATTGGAATTTGTTGTAAGTAATTGTAGTCTAAACTATCTCCTCTTCCACTAAAAAAAAATACATGTTTTAAGTGAGACTGAAAAGTGTTTTAATTTTTTTTTTTTATAGATGACAAATTATACCTAATATGATTTTTGTGAAGATTAGAAAATTCAGCCTCTTTATGCTTTACATTTATAATGTTATCTAATTTCATTATTGTGAAAAAAGTTTTTAAAATTACACAATTCAATTTCTTTTTTATGTTTTACTTTTATAATTTTATATTGTTCAAGATGTTTAACCTATGAGAGACAAAATTATTATGTTGGAGTAATTCATTCAATTTTATTACATCATTTATCTTAGTTTTAATATTTTTTTATCTTATATTTTGATCAACAATAAGAATGTAATAAATAAAAGGCATCACTTGAGGTGATCCAACCCGTATACCAACCATGTTCTAAAATAATGTGTTTTTTTTTATACTGTTTTTTTATGTTATATCTTATCTTAAAAATATTCAACCATTAAAAAAGAGTTCAAAGATTTAGTGATATTATTATTGGGCATTATCATTTTCATTACTCCAATTATAATTGTTTCATCTTATAGTTAAGGTTAGATGAACAATAACTTTAATATAGTTATTTTTTTATAGTTATTTTAACTTTATTGTTAATGTTTTCTCCTAATCCACATTTGTTAAGATAAGAATGATGCAAATTTAATAAGCATGATGAGAAGTAAGTTTATGCTTTAATTTTGACTAAAATTATTTTGTTTTATGTTATCTTAGGAAATGAACTTTAAGCTTAACTCAACCTTATAAAATCGGCTTATAAGGTGAGGTTTGCACCCAATTATATATTATGAAATGTTATTATCTTTAGTCGATGTGAGATCTCCAATACCCCCCTCACACCGAGACCCTCCAACTCTTACGTGACACTATATATTTATGGATGATTTGATAGCGGCCCGATAGCGGGTGACCTGCTAAGCCCAACAAAGTCTCGCTAGGATAGACTTTAAATGACTCTAATACCATCTTAAGAAGTGGATTTTAAGCCTAACTCAACCTTATAAAATTGGTTTATTAGGTGAGGTTGCACCTATTTATATACTATGAAATATTCTTATCTATAGTTCGTTCCAGATATCTAAGTCCATATCTATCCATATAATACTTTGTCTAATAGGAATAAATACAAAATGCACTAACCAAGAAACTATCATCTTGTTACATCTTTTCTTGGTCGAGTACGTTGAATAATTCTTGGTTGGACAAGGATGTGAGCCAAGACTAAACTCGAATTTGTTTTTCGTGCTCACTATTGTCATCACTAATATGCTCCAAGAATGATAGTTTGTGGAGTCACTCACCGAGGAAATAACAGAGTAGAGGATTTTTCACTACGATGCAAATAAAGGTAGTTTTTTGCCAATTGATTGGGCTGGTCCAATTGTGTTGGTTGTGCAAAAGGAAAAACAATATTAGGGCAAGAAATCAAAGGAAACAAAAACATATCAGACTACACAACAAAGCTTTTGAAATGAAAAGCTTTGATACCATAATAAGATTGTTGCAAAAGAGAAAACTAGAATAAAACCCTTAGCGAGAAAAGGAAGAAGAAGCATGGCAGAAAACCCTAGAAAATGCAAAAAGAGAACGCAATAAAGAGAAAAGCGAAAAAGTGAATATTATTGTATTGAATATCTCAGAAGAGTACAAAAGGAGAATATAAAATGGATAAACAAAAAATGAATGGGCCCTAATGCATAGCTACACTTAATAGGTTGACTTCCTCTCTGGCAGCCACTTTCCTCCTTACCTTACCCACGCTACACACCCACTCCAAGCTATGCCTGGCCAGCTGAGCAAGATGTATTGCCATTTCCTCTTCAGTGAATGCACCAGAAGAAATATGATTCAGGACGAGAAGATAAAGATATTTTTTATGGCGGGCTTTCTCTCGTAAAGCCAAAGATGCCCCAAGACAAGGGGGAAGGGGACATGATCAATAGAACCTGGCTGGATCAGGGCTGGGATAATGACCCCCATTCCTAACAAGTTTCGAAAAGGTTCGCTCATGCTGGAGGGAACATCCCCACTTAGTGATCGGTCTGCTAGTTCGTGCAAATCCGAATAAGTTATCATGGATGAGCCACATGCAAGATGATGCATTGTGGAAGTTGAATGGAGTGGCAACAAAATTGAGAGAATTTTGCACCAAGAATGAGAGGATTTTGTGAGGAATTGGAGTATGTTTGGTGCTAGGAAGTAGAAAGAGGTTTGACCAACTTTCTAGGGTTTACTAAGGCTTGGAGGCTCTTTTGCAAAACTTAATTTATGAGAGAATGAGTCTCAAATTCAGAGTTCTTCATTCAATATTTGCAAATGTGAATACAATAGAGGAGTATCATCTATTTATAGGAGAGGAGGTGAAGATAACATGGTCCTTAAGCTACCATAACCTTAGTTAAGCAAGTGTAACTGATAAGTGCCAAATTTCAGTAATATTTCATATTAAAATACAGACACTTATGACTATTAATTGCTAAAATAAATATAAAATAACCTCTAAATTATGAATTTACACCTTTTTACATATTTTGTTATTTGTGTTTGAATAAGAAAATTTTATTCCCAAATTTGTGTTAATTTTAGGTTTCTAGGGGAGAATGAAGATGATTGGGAAAAAGGAGAATAAAATAAGCTAAAAAGGGGAAGTTGGAAGACCCTGAAACGCACAAGCTCACAAAAAGCCCAACTCAGTATCAGAGCATCTCGCTCAAGCCAGCCCATTCTCACTTGAGTGAGAATGCTCCAGCAGCATTGGAGAAATTTGACGTTTTACTCGCTCAAGCGAGTAAATCTCGCTTGAGCAAGAATCCACTTAAGCCCAAACAAATTAGGTTAAATAGAGGGTCTGAGGCTCAACCCTAGGGGGAAAGATTGAGAGGAAAATACCATTAAGTGACTTGTAACCCAATTGGGAGAATAGGAGGTGGGAGAAACATTAGAGGAGGCAGTCGTTAAGGAGAAATATCCTAAATCTCATTTTCATGCTTTCCTTGCGTGTAATAGTCATCATGGGTGGCTAATTCTACCATTGGGATTGGGAGTAATATGTTCAAACTCTTATGTATTGAGGTGACATCTGAACATAATATTTTGTTCTTGATTGATTATTGGCATTATTGTTTTGCTTCTAATTCTTGATCTAGAATCTTAAATTTGACTGTAAAGTATTTTTAGGGTTCTGACCTAATCAATAATACTTAACATATTTGAGTGCTAGGAATAGACTTGAAATGTTAATTGTCATCAACGTCTAATCTTAACGATAAGTTGTTTTTAGAAATATGCGAAGAATCGATATTTAGGAATCATCTTAATAATTTTATATGCGAGAAACCAATATAAATGATTTTTATATGGGCATCAATATCAATCAAAGGGCACAATATTGTCATGCTAATCAAAATACAAAAGAGTGAGAAAGATGAAACTCAATCCCTATTTTTCCTATTGAAGCAACAACTCTTTGCCTGGTTTTCTTGTTAATTATTGTCATCACAACAAATTCCAACAAACTTTTATTATTCAGTTTTATATTTAGCAAATATTTTACTTCATTATTCGACTGTTCCTTGTGGGTTCAATATTCGTTCTTAGGGACACATTATTACTTCTAACAACGTGGTGCACTTACTATAAAGAGTGACCAAATTTTTTGCGTCGTTGTTGGGGAACAATTTGATTTTTGAGTATAAATTCCAAAATATTATGAATTTTCTAATTGTTTATATTTTGTGAATAGTTCTTAATTTTTGTTTATATTTCTTTATGATATTTATATTTTTACTATTTTTATTTTGCTTTATTTATATAATTGTTTTTATTTTGTTTATTTTATTTTATTACAAATTTGTTTTTATTTTATTTTATTTACTTTTAATTTGAAAATTTTTTCTTATTTTTTTAATCTTTATTTTGAAATTATTTGCTTTTATTTGTTTTAATTTATTTTCAGATTTTTTTAAATTTATTTAATTAGAATTTAATTTTCTGTTTATTTTTAAATTTTAGGAAAAAATATATATTCTGTTATTGCTAGTGAATCATTTTGCTAACCTTTGAATTAGCTGTCTTATATGATATTGAGAGGTCAAATTTACAAAAAGCAATTATTATTTGAAGCAGAGATTGAAAGGGCAGTCAAAAGAAATGAGACAAAGACAAAAAAGAGACAAGGAGACACTAATATTTTTTCATGAGGGAAGCAACATGGTCGAAGAACAAGTATCACTCCCTAGTATAACTCTTGGAGATTATGCCATGCATCAAGGGCTAAGGCGTTTTTCTAGTATTGCAATACCTTCTACCACGAGGGCCTTGGGGATGAAACCTGTTTTCCTTAGTCTCATCGATAGACAAGGTATTCAGAAGAAGGGGTTGTTAGAATTGAACACTACAAAAGTTTTTTTTGGCTCAAAACAAAATTTTGACGCAACAGATTGAGCAACTAATCGCAAAAATGACTAATATGCCCCCAACAATTGCATCTTGTTCATTCATCTCAAAGCTAGAGTCAACCAATCAAGTTTGATTTTTGTGGAGGTGATCATCCTAATGGTCATTGTTCTTATCAGAACAATTCACCTAAAGCTGAGGTAAATTACATGGCAATCTAGGAAGGCAAGGTGGCTTCTCCAACAATTATTCTCAAAGTTGGAGAAATAATCAAAATCAAAATTTTGGGTGGAATCAAGATAGTGGTCCATCGAATAATCAAGGTCCTTTCCAACAACATCAACCCCTATATCCTCCAGTTACTATGAAAGATTGAAGAAATTTGAAGATACCTTGAAAAAATTCATGAAAGTCACTATAGCCAGTCAAGAGAATAATATGGTAGATCTCAGGAATATGAAAATTCAGATGGGACATATTGCCAAACAAATAGCAAAGAGACAAAGTGGCCAGCTTTCAGCCAACGCCCAAACCAACCCAAGAGAGCATTGCAGTGAAATTGCCTCTGGAAGTGGTAGAATACCAGGAGAAAGGGATGGTAATAATGTAGTGGTTGAAAAAGAAGAAAAAAATGAGATTGAGGGGGAGAGAGATGAGAAAGAGATAGAAAAGAAAAGAAGTGAGGAAAAAAAAATTAAAAATAAGGAGAGATATGTTCTTGAAAAAAGATTTATCATATTCTCATGCTCCTTTAAAAAAAAGAATTTTTTATTTGATAATTTGCTCCCTAAAAATTATTTTGCAGGAAATCTAAAGCAAAATTCAACATTTGAGAGATTTTAGAAGAATATGAGCTATATTGAAGAGAGAAATAGAGAGTTGGAGGATAGGTGCAATGGACCCAGTAAGTTTTAATATTCCTGTAACTATAGGTGCTTTATCTGTGGACAATGCCTTATTGGATTTGGGGGCAAGCATAAATCTAATTCCTTTGGCAATGCTGAAGAAAATAGGTGATTTGGAGATTAAATCCACCAAGATGACTTTAAAGTTAGCTAATCGAGTAACCAAGTATCGATATGGTGTGCTTGAAGATGTTCTCGTCAAGGTGGATAAATTTACATTTCCTGTGGATTTTATTATGATGGACATAGAAGAAGACAAGGAGGTTCCCTTAATTCTTGACAGGCTTTTCATGAAGACTAGTAGAATCATAATTTATGTTGATAAGGAAAGATTAAAGTAAGAACTCAAGATGATGAGGTAACTTTTAATCTTTTCTATGATTTAAAAATTTTTAATGCATGGAAGGAATGTTTGCAAAAAGATACATCAAAGGAAGCCTTTCCTGACACTAAAAAGCAATTGGACCTCTCAAGTTTAATTGAGGAAGTTATACATCATCATATTCCAAAGACAGTTGTCCACCTTGAGATAAACAGGCGTAAAGGTAGATGATGTTAAACGAGCGCTTACAGGAAGGAAACTTAGTACAAATTTAAGTTTTATGTTGATTTGTTATCTTTTTTTTATTTTACCTTTAAAAAAACATGTTTTCTTGTAGGATTTTCGCCTAGGCGAGTCCAACCTCTCCTAGACGAGTTGGATGACAAAAAAATGAGTCTTCTTGCAGTGATTCTCACTCAAGCGATTTTTTGCACACAAAAAATCCTTAAAGGGAAACCCAATCCTTGCATGCCTTCTGATCAATTTGAACCTATGTAGCTTGACCTGTGGACAAGTTCTATTATTCAGGGAGGCAGATCCAGCAAATGAACCTTGTGTAGTTTATAGTGTCTTTTTATCTCATTCCTCATTAGGGATAACGTCAATGTTGTTGTATACTCTTAAAAGAAAAATATTAAAAAGAATTTTCTGGATGCCATAATAACTCACTTCCTCTTGTGTTTTCTTATTTTTGTAAGATAATGAAATAACGTAGATGGTGGATAAGAAAGTCATATGTAAGTTTGTGTCAAACTTGATACTAATAAATTTGTTTATCTTTTAACTCTTCATTATTCAACCAATTTATCAATTATTTTTGTCAACTGGTATTATATTTCTAAAATAACTAGTGAAATGTGTTGACTTTTAATAAAAAATAAAAAATAATGTATAGGGTATTTTAAAATTAAAATAAATAATATGTATTGTTCTTGTCGATTGACTTCCTCGTCAATTGACCTTGACGACAAGCATTAGCCCCGATCTATCTCTTCTGGAATCTACTCTGCGTCGTGTTGCACTGGAACACAGCTCCGTTGAAATAGAGGGGACCCTACCTGTTGATTACACTCCGACGATCAAGTCAGTAAAGGACTTACTAGAATTTAAGAAGTATTCAATTTTAGTCTTAGAAACAACGTACCTTAACCTGGGGTCTCAAGCCCCTTTTATAGCTTACCTCTTGTAATAGCTTTATATCACGAAAATCTAATCTCAACTGAAAGCACACTCAACAGGAGAAACACATTTTGTTCAAGGGTGCCTTTTCTCAAGGTGCTACAACAGAAAAAAAAATTATCTCCAAGGAGTACATAATAACATAATAACCACCAGGGCACCAACTCATGCGCCAACATCAGAGGTACATTTTGTTTACCTGGACACCCTACTCGTGGTGCAACATTATCTTTCACTGTACATGCAATCTAACCACTACGTGTCCTAGAACACACGAGCTTAGGTTAAAAGAAAACATTTACTTGACCTAGACCCCACACGTAGTAAGTGTACCCTTAGGTCCACAAATACCCTTTATTAATAGCCTTATATTTACGTATAAAAGGTTACCTCAATTATACCAAAACGAGTTTACTGTCCAAATCGGGCCCAATCACATGGCTCATTATACTGGCCCAACAGCTGCGCTGAACTACCTAAGCCATGTACCGAGATCCGACCACCAAATACGGAGTCCTGAGCGCTCTGTCCAGTACACAAGTCCCCCAGACTCGAGCTAAGCTTTCTTTAGAAAAGAGACTATTCGCGTGCTATGGTGGCTTACGTGTCATTCTCACAATGGGTAGATGTGGCACAACGCACGAAGCGTTTATGATGTGACATCTCACCACACTTAATCCTAGACACACATGTGGCATCTTCATCAACGGTGGAAAGGCGTTGCCGCTTGCCATTCCCATATCCGTTTAAGTTAACGTTCAAAAACCTTCTCCATTCACTATTTCATTTCCCTTTCACTTGCAACCCTTTGCGCCTCTCTCAAACTCACTACACCTCCTTCAAAAACCTGGGAAACCTCCCCGCCTTCAACCGCTCCCCGAAACAAGGTACTTCCTTTCACTCAAACCATTACTCTGTGTTTACATCATCATCTGTTCAAAAAATTTGTTATGATCACATCGCCTCAGCTAGGTCTGTTTTGGATTTACTCCTTCCTACTTATGTTGATTGCTATTTTTGCTAGTTATTTCGCCTTGCTTGAATCTAAAATGCATCGTTGTATATGGTTTGCTTTACCTAAATATGTGTTTGTATTTGCTTGTGTTTGTATTTTTTAGATACTTTTGCCATGGATTACCAAGCTCTGTACCCCTGGGCACCCCAGAATCTATTAGAAGAAGTTTCCACATACATCTCTTGCGACCAAATAGTAGCCCTTACAAAAGAGAATTGTCAAAACAAGTACCGTTTTGGCAGAGAAAGCGATATAACCCTTAAGATAATCCCTTGTAGAGAAGATGAGTCTTTCTATTGCAATGGGTCCTCTGACCCTAAGGGTTCCTTTTGCTATTTTTATGCCAATGTATTTTAAAAGATTCTTCTTCGTTTACCCCTGTTCAACTTTGAAAAGAGCTTCTCACCGAGATCAATGTGGCCTCTACCCAGCTACATCCAAATAGCTGGGCATTCGTTTAGGATTTCTCTATTCCTTGCACACAGTTTGACCTTTTTCCATTTGTGGAAGCTTTTTTGTACTTCTTTGAGGCCAAACACTTAGGCCGCCAACTTTGGGTTTCTTTCAACGGGGTGGTTGGAAGGACATTTTTGTCGTTCTTCCAATAATCCTACAAGGGTTTCAAAGGCAAATTCTTTAAAGATACGCTGCAACAAGAAGGATCTCACCCTTTTGGATGGTTCCCACTGTACTAGACCCAAAAGCCAAACTTCCAATCTACTCAGCGCCTAGAAGAAATGCCTCAATGTGATCAGGAGGTCTGTCACTTCCTTTCTAGCTTAAATGTGATATTTTATATTGCCACTCTCATAAGTCAAGAGTTCTCCCCAAGGGGGCTAAAAGCGTGTATTGGTACTTTTCATCCTTTACTCTTAATGATGCTAACTTTATTATTGTTGCTAAATCTCTCTTGTCTTCTTTGCATACAACATGCTAGCCCGGATTAACAAGAAGGATCTGGCAGAAAGGGCCAACAAGATGAGTGCAGCTGCTCAAGCACCCCCATCCCAAGATCTCAAACTCAAAGCTATTGCCACAACAACACCCCCCCCCCCCCCCCCCCCCCCAAAGCCCGGGGGGAAACTTTTTCTACGCCAACCCTTAAAAGGAAAGGAAAGACAACAACTGTCCCTTTCGAGCTCTCCACATCAGATAGGCGGGCTCCCTCTCACCATGCTCCTCCGCCGAGCCAATCCCCACCACATGACATGGTAGTGGTGCGAGAAGACAAGGGTACAAGCTTCTAGGAAGGAGGGCTATGAGACCAAAGCTTGATTGCTCCCTCTTTTCTTGAGAAGGCCCTCTTGCCAAACAAGGCCAAGGAGAAGCTGATGGGCCTCAAGGAGGATCGCTTGGTTAGGGAGACCATGAGGCAACTGGGGCAAGCATTGGCTGTAAGCTGCCTGGTTGCCTCCAAGTTGAAGGAGTGGAGAGGGTCAGTTGAGAAGAAGTCCCATGAGGTTGTTGAGCTCCACCAACAAATAGGAAACTTTCAAGGAGAGCTTCAAAGGGAAACGACGAAGCTTCATGAGGAACTCCAGCAGTTAAGACAATCACTACGAGAAGCCAATGCCCTCCAGACTGAGAAGTCCAAGGAGGCCATAGGCCTATCTGAGGAGAAAGTAAAACTCTTGGCTGAGGTGGAAAGGCTCAAGGAAGAACTAGTGTAGAAGGATGAAAAGTTAGTTAAGGAGAAGGAAGCCTTCATCAATGACGTTGCTAACTCATACCTGGTGGGCTTTGAAGACGTCTTTGCTCAAGCCTCAAGAATTTATCCTGAGATGGACTTCTCTCAATTTGGCCCTAGCAAAACTGTGGTAAACGGGCAACTCACAGAAGAGTAATATTCTTGCATAACTTACCACATTTTGTAGTACTCTGAACAATTCTAACTTATTAACCACTCTTATGTATGTATCATTTCTTCTACCTATCTAGCTTTTTATCTTTGGCAAACTTCGACTAGTGTTATTCATGCTTAGTGAAAACGCAATTAGCACAAACTTAACATCTATGGGTAACATACTAATTCACACTTATGCTAATCCATTTAAGCTAAAAAGGACAACAAACTTAAAACTTCCATCAAGCACGAAAAATCACAATGCTTTGGAAATCTAACCTTAGGATGATCCCTACTCTCAGGCTACAAAGAACCTCTTAATTCGTGTGAACACTCTTCAGCTACCTAAACAAAGAACTCATACTTTGGTCTTGCTAAACAGGGACTTCGTTACTCAGAGATTCGTGCCTGATCTCTTCTCCCTGTGTTAAGGATGACTTGTTTACAATCATGACACGTCTGACTCAAGCGTTGGCTTACACATCCAGTTGATTCCTAAACAATCATCTTCGCTTGGAACATCTACCTTGAGTGTTGACTTATTCACCAAGTAGACAATTATCCCGTCTTATAACATCTAACTTGAGCGTTGACTTACACTCCAAGTTAATATTACCTTTGTTTAGAGCATCTGACTCGGGTGTCGGCTTACATGCCAAGTCAGCTCTTAAACTATCACCTTCACAGTGCATTACTACCCCACAGGGTTAATCTCAACCTTCATCTGCAGAACGTCCGAGCTCGGGTGGTTTCACCAACGCCAAGGTGGGTCGTATTACCTGGCCATAGATGAAAAATCTTCCTACAGAGTGCCTACTCAGGTATTCTAACTGAGTAAGGTCATCTTATCTGCCTTTAACCAAACAATCTTAGTTACAGCTAATTGTGATTCAAGGTACCTAGACTCAAAATCTTATTGAGGAAAGATCGTGCTACCTTATGGTGGATACTCAGGGCGCCTGGACTCAGAATCTTACTGAGAAAAGATCGTCTTACTTGACTTAAGCCAAACAATCTTAGTTATGGCAAATAAAACTTCAGGGCGCCTGAACTTAGAATCTTACTAAGACAAGGTCGTCTTACCTCACAATAGATACTCAGGGCACCTGCTCGGATCAGCTTACCAAGACAGGTCAACTTACCTGACTTAAGTCAAACAGTCTTAGTTATGCCGATTAAACTTCAGAGTGCCCGAGCTCAGAATCTTACTGAGACAAGGTCGTCTTACCTTACACTACATAACCAGTTTCACACATGACGCTTACTCGGATAATCTCACCGACAAGTCGTCTTATCGTGCGTTAACAAACAAATAATTCTAATGCATCCTCTTTCAAGAACAAATTTCCATTGGGTGACCTCGTTAAAAAACCCTCGTAAAGGAAAAAGAGCGTCCCCTTAGTTACCACATTGTTCATAAAGAAAACATCAGCAAAACATCTTAACTGAAATAAAATAAGGTTCGCCCCATTCCATGTTCGAGGTATAGCTCCCCCTTCGAGGGTTTCAAGTCTGTAGGCTCCATTCTCGAGCACCTCCACCACACGAAATGCGTTGGTCCACTCTGGAGACAACTTATTCTCCAACTAATAGGGTTGAGCCTTTCGCATCACCAAGTCGGCAACCCGGAACTGTCGAGGCTTCCACTTGGTCTTTTGCTTCAACTCAAACCGTCTCTTTAAAGCTTCAGACCTAATACGAGCTTGTTCACACATCTCATCTAGCATATCCAGATTTACCTTTCTTCCTTCATTAAATTCTTCTATCATGAAGTTCTGGAACCGCGGTGAGCTTTCTTGGATATCTATAGGTATCATGGCGTCTGACCCATATACCAAACTGAAGGGCACTTCCTTGGTGGTGGACTGAGGAGTGGTGCGGTAGGCCCACAAGCTCTAGCCCCGGTCTCTCTCTTCTGGAATCTGCTTTGCGTCGTATTGCACTAGAACGCGACTCTGTTGAAACAGGGGGGTCCTACCTATTAATTGCACTCTGACGATCAAGTCAATAAAGGGCTTACTAAAATTTAAGAAGTATTCAATTTCAGTCTTAGAAACAATGTACCTTAATCTGGGGTCTCAAACCCCTTTTATAGCTTTCCTCTTGTAACAACTTTCTATCACAAAAATCTAATCTCAACTGAAAGGACACTCAACAGGAGAAATACATTATGTTCAGGGGCGCCTTCTCTCAAGGTACTACAACAGAAAAGAATCTTATCTCCAAGGAGTACATAATAACCACCAGGGCACCAACTCATGCGCCAACATCAGGGGTACATTCTGTTTACCTGGGCACCCTACTCGTGGTGCAACGTTATCTTTCACTATACATGCAACCTAACCACTACGTGCCACGAGCTTAGGTTAAAAAAAAACATTTACTTGACCTAGACCTCACACACATTAAGCGTACCCATATGTCCACAAATACCCTTTATTAATAGCCTTATATTTACGTATAAAGGTTACCTCAATTGTACCAAAATGGATTTATTGTCTAAACCAGGCCAAATCACATGGCTCATTATACCAGCCAAACTGACCTACCTGTGCCATGTACCAAGATCCGACCACCGAGTACGGAGCCCTGAGCGCTACAATCCTATTAAAATAAATTGAGATCAACTTTTTTTAAAAATGTTAAGGATGGCATATGTATTTGCTTTTGGGGGACGAAAACGCGACATATTTGTAGTTTATATTAATTGAGAATTTTTCAATTATTAACCTATTGTTAATATCTTTCAAAATATTAGTTTTCTTTCTAGTTTGTAAGAACGTACCTTTTTTTTGTTAGGAATAGGTAAAATACTCTTCAACCATTATGTTTAGTGCCGTGGCGACAATATCTTTATAGATAAAGGTAGACCCTATTATTACTTCCAAATATTGGGCAAAAAAAGAAGAAGAAATTTGTAAGATATGAAAATAATATCAACTTTGACGAAGAAGATGGAGTAGTAGAGCTGAGTGAGATACAAGTCGTCACTGCCAAGAAGAAAAATATTATAGTGAGATGTAGCCATAATGTACGTGATCTATGGTGTTACAATTAATATGAATGATATGAATAAAACAAATAATTTGATGTTATATATGTAATTAGAAGTTCATGTGAATAGAAAAAGATGTATTAAGAGATATAAAAAGTTGAAGATGTAAGGCATGTTGAAAGGAATAGAAGATGGTTTGCACAAATTTAGCAAGTGGAATATGATTGAATGAAGCACGTTAAAGTGTTGTTACTATGTGTTTGTCCTATGATATCTCGATAAAAGTAGCCAATAATAACAATGGCAGACAAGGTGGCGCGTGTGAACATGTGACAAAGTTGGTGGGTTGGTCTTTCTAATTCTCATCAATTGTGGTTCCATCACACAAAAATATCTACCACCAAAATTCATCTGAACAAAAATTACACATTTTTATCATTTTTCTATAAAAAAAATTAATAACATTTCAAATATACCTCTTACACACTCTCAAATTCATCTAAAATAATTGTAATGTATGGACAAAGAAATTTCTTGATAGTACCTGAAACTTGTTCTACAATACAATGATTAAATTCAATATTGGTCTTATTGAGTGAACAATTAATATTAAATATAGGATAGATAAATGTTGTTATTATTATGTTAAATTATAAGTAATGAAATAGAATTAAATTATTTTTTTCATAATTATGTATGTAAAAAGTTACGGAGTACTATAATGGATAATTAAAAATATCATAAAATAATATCATTTGTCCATAAATACTTGACGTCTTTTTATATTATACTATATTCTTTTCTATTCTGTCATCTCATTATTAGTAAAATACAGAAAAATTATTAAAGGGAGTTGTTTCAAAAAAGTATGGAAGACGACCAAATCAGTCCACTCTCTTATCATATGATAATTCAGTGAGTAGTTTTTTTTTTATCAAAGATTTAAAAATTGACTCTAACACTTTAATAATATTTGTGGGCATCATCAGTGGCATTCAATATTTTTCTTAAATTATTTGAAAATTATTCTCTAAAAGATAACCTAAATAAAAACTTACCTTCAAGTATAATTTAAAAAATCACTGAGTATAAATAAATTTATTTTTCTGGAAAATATATTTAAATAAGTTGTATTACAAAATTAAAATAAATTTAATTTTTAAAATAAATTTAATTCCATAAATCTAAATAAAAACATAATTCTATAAAATTACATTATAAATAATTATTTAAATTCAATCAGTATTTAAATAAAATAATAATAACAATAAATCCAAAATGGGAAAAAGGTCCAACATAATCAATTATTTGTTTGATATAATTCATTATGTTGACTTTTTTATAACTTTATATAGTTGAAAACATCCACCTAAATTAGGAAAGTAGTTTTTAATAACTTTTTGTTTTTATTTTAATAATTATAATAACAATAGGTAATTACAAATAAAAAATATTAATAATAAATAAAACAATTTTTTTCCAACTAAACAACTTCTTTTCCACTCATTTATTACTCTTTCTTTCCTTTTTCTTTTTTTCTTTTTTTCTTTTTTTTTCTTTTTTTCTTCCTCTCTCTATATTTTTTTTATGCAATATTATTTAAAAAATTAGCCTTATCTTCCACCCCACTAAAATCAATTATGAAATGTCAAGATGTGATAATATAACAGAAGATGAGTGAATAAGGTGAAGGAATATGCTGACGCATCACCCATTTATTATTGCCTTGTGACAGGAATGTGTCTATGTAATAATTCAACCAAATGCACCAACCAGAACAAACTTCCAAACATAATTTTAAAATAGATAAAAGAAAATAGTGTAAAATTGAAGTTCATTTGTGACATATTTTTCTTATGCATATAAAAAAGAGAAAGACTCTACCCAAAAAGTCTTTATTTTTATTAGTTATATATTATTCGGATTTGATTTTCATTTTGTATGAAAATGTAAATTCTACTATAAATTTTTTATAATATTTAGATGTAAATCAAGTTAAATTAAACTTAAAATCTATTTCATATGATATTAGAATCATTTAAAAATTATTTTAATAAGTTTTATTGAGTTTATCATACTATTACCAATCTTCATATTAACTAAAAATAATTTTTTTATAATATATAAATAAATAAAATTTTTACTTTATAAATATTTTTACAAGATTAGTTAATTTTAAAGTTAATTTCTTAATATATAATATATTGGTGAATATATTTACTATTTTATGTCGAATTTTTGTTAATTTAATGATTTTTTTTTTCATTTTCCTATACAGGTATTTCCTAAACCTCTTTGGAGTTTACATAAAAAAAATGTTCTTGCTAGGGAGATGGGACCTAGAGAACTATTGAAGTCTTCTTCTCCTTCCTTCGGTCGGGCAGGCGACTGGATGATGAACTGGGATTCTTCTCGTCCTCCTGCTTATCCTTCGGCACTCGGCACTCGGCACTCGGTCGTCGAGTGAACATCAGATGGTGGGGGTACCTGCGAAGGCACTCCGACGCTCAAGTCAGTAAAGCGGGTGGTCAGCTCTCAGGTAGGTGAACAGTAATAAATGACATACCTTACTCCTTGGAATGCATGCTATTTATAT
>Ga0123342_1002342_pt1 | contig 31454 bp, 15 predicted proteins | sample Turbeawhitnodule_FD_89960 | JGI IMG/M metagenome (GOLD analysis project Ga0123342, IMG submission 89960) | Root nodule microbial communities of legume samples collected from Mexico - Turtle bean Mexico white nodule | ecosystem: Host-associated > Plants > Roots > Nodule | place: Mexico: Nepantla... | reverse complement strand
TCTAGGGCAGCACCAACAAGATGGAGATACGTGCCACTATTCTGCCCCCACGTCCCTTTCCATATAAAGGTAGACGATAGCAAATGACACCTTCACTTCATTGTCGTGTCACACTGTAAAGCTTATTAACCTTGTTTGTGGTCTATATATCTTCTTACAGACACCTCACAATGCTTCAGAAAGTGATGTCCTTTCTGGAGTTTCTGATATATTCAATTTTCGACCAAGACACCCAAACCCTACTGAGAATCAAAATTATGTTTAAGGAATTTTATTATCTTTTGTTTCGACTATGATACCAATCAAACTGCTTTGGCTCATGACCCCAACTACTTTAAATTCGTAAAATGTTAATTCAGTTTCCTATCTTTTTCCACTCTACCTCTTTCAGATTTCCTTTTTAGTTCTCTTCTTGGAACTAATTTTAATTGGGTGAACAATTAATTATTTTCGTTATTGGTATACTTTTAAATTGTTATTGTAAAGGAGGCTGAGAGAGGAACTTAGATGGGATGATCATTCGGTCGTATTTTGCTTTATTCTTTAAATTCCATTCTTAATATTCGAATTTCGATTTGTAAAGGGTTAACCACTTTTTAAATTGGACAAGCTTCTTACAAAGCATACGACTTTCTGGATGTAGATGATGATATCTATACATATAGATCTTCTATATATCGCACAATAAAGTATTGCACGAGTGGGTATATAGGAATCCAAAACTGCTGCTCATGTTATGATCTTCTACATCCTAGATTTTTCCGTTCCTTCATCTGACTTATGTTCTTCATTATTCAACGTTTAAGTAAATATTTTGTATGTTAATGTAATAAAAACAATAATAATGACATATATTTGTTTTTTTGTTGTGTCTCTTTATATAGTCTTGATGAATCATATTGGATAAAAAATTAACATTTATATTATGACTAAAAAAGTATTATCTAACTTTTCGTACGACTTACTTTAAATATTTACTTAATACATTTTCATATGATGGTTAATCAATATCAAGATATATTGGAATCGTTTAACTCTAATGATCCAACTTATTTGTCTAAAACTATGACCTAACCAAGTTTCTTTTTAGTCATAAGTTTCTTTTAGTCAGCACCTGTTAACTTTTATTAGTTAGAGTTATTTTTTATAACAAAACTGTTATTATGTAGTTTTGTTATATCATCGTTAAATAATGTTCTTACTTTACACTAAACAATGAAAATGACAGTAGAGATAGCGACGTGAAAAATTATCCGATCAAATTTTTATTGAGAACTAAAAACACAAATTAAAAAAGATTGGTAAAAAATAGTAAGTTTATATTAAATTAAGCCTGGTCCTCGCATCTATATTCAAATTCATTTTTGTTAACGTAATTTTTTATTTATAAATAATTACTTGTAATTTTTCAAATCATACTAGAGAATAAAAGAAAATTGTAATATGACAAGTTCTTTAAATCTAGGGCATGCTCACAATTAGACTCGGACAAGGGTGTTAATAAATTTAAAATAACCCGTAAGTCTAAAAAATAAATTATGCGTCTAAATTAAATTTTTGAAGATTGGTTGTGTAGTTTATGAATTTAACAAACAATCAATTACTTCTATTATATATTTAGAATTGTTGTATTTTCATTATAAAAATATATAATAACAAGGCTTCTAAGATCGGTTTCATCGTCATTAGAAAGTGACACGTGGTAGCAATTTTATCTAGATTGGATTGGAGTACAAAATTTATGGAAAAATAAAAAAGAATAGAAAAGACACAGTAAATTAAACTGTTTTGTGAATTAAAAGTGTTTTGGTATTGTGAATATACATAATTTAGGAGTTTAGGTAAAATACATTTTAAATATATTTTCTTCCTTTAATCTATTGAGGTGTTTTTTAAAGATAAAATCATAACGGAGTACTGATTTTTAAAGTGAACAATATCTTAAATCTGGTGATTGACCCTAACAATCACTACAAAAAAATCATAAAATAGAAATAAATGTTTAGAGACAAAAAATAATTAGTTTTATAATGACTAAATTAGAGACCATTTTAGATACTAAAAAAAATTTGGTTTTTAAATTAGTTTATATTATTGTTAAATAGTTTCTAAATTTGTATTTAATTAGCTACCAAGGTTTTAACTACCAATTATTTAGTTTATAAATTTAGTAGCAAAAATCTTTATTGCTAATTAGATACCAATTTAGAAACCATTTAACAATAATAGAAACTAATTTAGAAACCATTTTTTTTAGTTTCTAAAATGTCTCTAATTTAGTTACTACACCAACTAATTGTTTTTTGTCTCTAAAATTAATTTTTATTTTATATTTTTCTTGTAGTGAATACAATCTTTTGAACTTGGGAGAATAAATTTTTTCATTTGTTTTTTAATAGGTTAAAGTGGATAAATTGATTTAAATTTGAAAAAGTAGTTTATTTTCATCTGTTTTTGTTTTATGAATGTTTGATAAGAACTTTGGTATATTTTGATATTGAATTGGTTGAGAAAGAATGATGTAGAAAAATTATGAGTGAAGTTGTGTTGAATTGAAAAGAAGGTCTAAAGAGGTATAATTAGACGGTGGAAAGTGTATAAATGTGAGGTGATATGTGTTTATGTGTCGCTACTACATTTTAGGATGCAAGCCAGAGAAACAACTTCCCTTAATGGAGGATAAGAAAAAAACAAACAAACATGACTTAATAAAAAAATATATATATGTAAACAATTATTATATAAAACTAATATTTTTATGAAATATAAATAATGATATTAAATAAAAAAATAATATATGAAAAGTATAGTAGGGATTTTACTTAAATACGATGGTGATATAAATTATTTTAGGTTATTATTAAATTATAAATTATCAGGTATTATATTAATGATGCAATAATGAGGGCAAATATGATGTGTACAGATTTTTGTATCTTCAATTAATTAATCTAATGGTAAATAAACAACATGAAACTCACGCATATATTACATGTGTCTTCTATACTTATAAGTATAGTTTTTAAGTATAATTAATTAGTATGTCATTATGTAAAATTTTACTAATTATTTTTATGGATATTTATTTGTGATATTTGTAATTGATAACACTTTTGTGTGGTTCTTTTTCATTGAAATATTTCAAACAACTAGTAAACATTTAATTACATTAAAATTTTACTTTCTATATTACTTAAATATCTCCTTACAAGTTTTTTAATTAATTAACTCATACACTGCATATAACATACTAAGAGGTTAATCAAGTGTAAGGTTCCAAAATTATTAAGAACAATTAATTATATTTAAATTATTGTTTATAATAATATGTGTACTTTCAACACTAATTTTAACTTATTATGTGTTGCAATATTTTATGGATGTTTAACCATTAAATTCGAAATCAATGGAATATGTACATATTTCATTGAGTTCTATAACACTTTAGGATAAATAATAAATAATAAATTTAATTTATATATTCTTTAATATTATTTTATTTTAGTTGCTTTTAGTGTATAAAAGATTTTCTAAATAGATGTACATATTTTTAAATGATTTAAATAATATACATATGTCTGAATATATATGAATTTGGTTGTCTAAAATATTTTGTATATTAGATTGGGATATTAAAATAAACAAATTAATTAAGAGGATAAAACATAATAAATAAATTGAAAAAAAAAATCATCATAACTATAATTATACTCTATGTGCCATTACAAGGCCGTTATAGAAAAAAATTGTCATTAACTCATAATAATAAAAAAAATTGTGGTTAACTCCAACTATAATAATTTATTAATTCATGTATAACAATGATAAAAAAATATGGCAAATAAACTTTATTAGTTGATATTTTTCATGTTAATGTGTTAAAATGTATGTTGAGCTTAACAATATCATTTGGATCATTAGGTAGTTGTTGGGAAGTAAAGTTCAATGAAAAAACTTTTTTAACAACACAAGTAGAAGAAACAAGTTATGCAAAGGTTTGCACAATCACATCCATCACTTAGAAGACAAAATTACAAACTCTATTTCATGCAATCCAAGTTTTATTTTTAATCCTCGAATGCGATACAAATAGTAAAAAACTGTCCAGTACTATTCTATTCATAATGATACGAGTCAATCAATTTAACATAAATAAATAAATATTATTTTCATCAAAATAAATGTCATAATTAAAAAAATTTATTCATAAAAAACATATTGTAATATTTATATTTCTCACTAATTTATTTATTTTAGTTGAGAAAAAAAATTATTTTCTCAATTTTTTCTGACTTTTCTAAAAAAACCGTTAAATGTATTAAAAAATATAATTTACTAACAATTGTATTGAGTTAAAAAAATGAAATTACTCTTTAAATAAATAATACCATATAATTATTAATATATGAATTTTGATGTAATTTTCTATATTTTTGTATTTTTTTTAATAATAATTTTTTATTTGATGACATATGATTGTTATTTAAATTACACAATAATATCTCACAAAAAAAATTTATAAAAAAAATATCCATAGAAATATTTAAAAATTAATAACTTTATGTCCACAAAAGTTACTTTCAATTATTTTTATAAACACAAATGCATCAGTCAATACAAAATTCTCATTGCTTGTTAAAAAAATTAAAACAAATCGGATAAAATAAATAAATATTTAAAAGAAGTCATTCATGCAAACATAACTTCTATATTTATGAAATAATTTTAAACTGAAAAGATAGTAATAAAAAATAAAACTAAAGTCATGCAATAAATCATAACTTTAATTTTAAAAAAAAAAACTGACAAAATAAAAGTCGCGCACAACTTTTTGTAATTCTAAAAATAAAATGACATAGTCATGCTACAAAACATGAATTTTACATAAAAATTTTAAAAATCAAAATCAAAGAACATATATTTTTTTTGGATTTTGAAGTATGCTTGAATGAACGACTTATTTGTACGAATAATTTTAAAAATTTTATCAACTTATGAAAAGAAATCATTAAACAAAAACTAATTTTAAAAAATAATAATTAATTAATATATTAATTAAATTAATATTATTTTAAAAACTAAAAAAGTTATTAATATTTAAAATAAATTTTATAATTATTAAATAATTTCTAAATTAATAAATTAGTATCAAAGTTGGATATTATTATAAAAATTGTTTCTAAAATATTATTTAATTTAATTATAACTAATTATTTTTTATTTTTAAAATTATTTTTATTTAATAATTTTTTGTTGTAATAAAATTTTATAGAAAATTACACAAAAAGATTAAAAAAAAAATCTACCATGTGGCATATGTATATATCATCATTCTCTTGAGAAATTATGATATATTCCACATGGATGAGATTCTCTCTTGGAATCCATTATGGGACACTTTTGTATAATTATTAGAAACACCTACATCGGATTGTGGTCTCATAGCATGGACAAACAAAACTCTTCCTCTTAAAGGACTCTATATTTCCTATCAATGCTCTTATTACACAGAAAGACTATATACTTTTAGCAAATAAACTAAGAAGACTCTTCGGAAATAGCCTCATCATAAAAATAAAAAATCCATAGTAATAAAATGGTAACTTTACACTTCATAGGTTCTTATATCCTTTTTTAACATTTTAATTATTGATTATATTTATGGTTTTAGTATAGTTAATATAGTCTCATAACTTAAAAAATCAACATGAGAATTTATATTGTTTCTATTAGGAAGATTTTATATTGTTTCTGCTACGAAGATGAAATTTAGAAAATTATTGAGAAGCTTTGTTTTTCTCTTTCTTATCAGGTGGTTGATCTACACTTTAGCTTACTCTTTTAGTTTTCCTACTACTCTTTTAGGTGTGGGTTACTTGATTACTTTATATCCAGGAGAATGTCGAATGGGGTATACCTGCAGAAGACACTTCGCCGCTCAAGTCAACAAAGAGTGTTCCGCACTCGGATGTCAGTGTATAGTAATTAATGACGACGTACCTACTTTTTTGAATGTGTGCTATTTATATTATTTTAATAAGCTTACCTTGTTGGGACGGATTAGTGAGGTGGATCATACTTAGAGGTGTATTACCTAATTCTTGATGATGGTTTAACTTTACTGACCTTGATTGAGCGTTAATGGACTAAAGGCATTGGTCAGCCTGCACGGACGTGTCATTCGATCGGTTCGACTGTGGGAGTCGAGTTATGGTATTGACTGTTCGGTGGTACCAGTACATGTATATTTCTTACTTTTTTCAATTCATTGAAGCGTCTTTTAAGATATATTGTAATGAAACACTGACTTCCAAAACAGACAATACTTTAACTCTAAGAAGGTTATCTCTCAAACTTGATGTTAACAAATGCTATTTCTGGAATCGAATTTAGTGTATCACTCAATAATATGAAATTTTTAGAAAACTTGGCAATGCATGTCCCTTTACATTGGGTTTCAATAATTTAATTTCACACATCTTCTTACACACGGATACAACGATGTGTCGTAATAAGGTTGCTGGCAGTTATGGAAAAGCAAAAACAAAAAGACCAGCAATGGACATTGAGTATGATGTGTAGCGTTTGTATTTCGACAAACAAAACAAATCGCATATTTGCACAATTATTTTACACACACAAACAAGCCATTCATTTGTTTCTTTCAGAAAAAAAGATAGCGAAACAATTACCTGGAACAACCATTTTGTGCACGTTTATCCATCTATAGATCTGTTGGTAGAAACTCTCATTCCAAATTCAGATTGCACGAACAATGTTTCTCTTTTGTAGAAGCTGAGCAGTGATTAAGATGAATTATCACATCAAATAATTGGGTTTTGGTAGTAAAATTGTCATAATATCGAAGGTGAGGAAAGTATGAGAAGAGGGGCATAGTGAGGTAACGTGGCATGATGCTACTTGGCTGAAAATTTTGGCATCTTGGAAAGCAGAAAAGCAGAAATGGGTTATTTGTGGCATGTAGTATGTATGGTATTACCTTTCATGAATATGTCCATGTTGTGCCTCTCACGCTTCACAAATATTAACTTATGAACGCAGTACACACTCCAGTCATTTTCTTCTTCTCCTTGCCCTGCATCATTACAGCAAAGACCATTTTCCCTGTCTTCCATAATTATTTCACCCTAATTACTTAATCCTTATATACCGTCAACCTCATTTAACTTCTTAATCAGCTATGTCATTCATCTATCACACTCCATTCTTCCACTCAAAATTTTAAGAAAAAATTTAAAATCTCCACTAATGAATAATTATTTATATGTTATAAAAAATCAAACTTATTTATAGTATGAGCTACTCAGTAACAAACAATCTACCCACAACATAACATGATTTTTTTTATCGATAAAATAATAAAATAAATATGAATCACTTTAAGACTCTGTTTGTAGGCGTTGAAACACTATTCACAATGAAAAGAGCTGAAAGCCACCTAATAACAAAAAAAAAACACACAAATCCAAAAAAAAATTTCATGCAAAACTTTCTCCGCAAAATGGTATATATATATATATATATTTAATTAATTAATTCTAATTTACTTTTTTACCCTTTTATTTTAAACTTAAATGATTATTTTTTATTTAAAATATAATTATATTTTAAATATAAAAATATAAACATTATAAAAAAATTATTATTATAAAAATAATAATTAATCATATTATATATAATAAGTTATAAATATAAATAATTATAAAAATAAATATTTTTTTTAATAATTAACAAATAAATTTATATAATAATTATATTAATTAAAAAAGTAAAAATAAAAATTATAATGTTATTTAATATAAAAATATTTTTTTATCAAATATTTATAATTATAAATATTTAAATAATATTTTAATTAAAAATAATTATAATTTATAAATAAATAAATAAAATTAATTTTTGAATAATTTTTAAATGTAAGGGCAAATATGTAAAGTTACATTTTTTTCAATTAAAAAAAATACAATTTCAATCACACTCATCACATCACTCACAAACTTTCATAAACTTTCCTCACACTTTCCACCCTATTTACCTTAATCCAAATACCCTAACTTTCTTTACACTTTCTGTTCAAATAATCTCAAATTCACTCCCTCATTTCCACTCTTTAATCCAAACAAAGCATAAGAGTCATTCAACCCTTATATATGAAACACAACATTTAACCTCTCTCTTTTATCTAAATCCGAAAATAAAAAATCACGTAAAACTTTTACTCATACACCTAAAAAGTAAACCTCAGCCCTATGAGTCGATTTATGGGGTTGAGTTAGGCTTAAAGTCCACCATATAATATAGGTTTGCACCCACTTATATACAATGAAAGGCTTTAATCTCTAATCGATGTGGGATCTCCAACAAAGAGAGGTTTTGATAAACCCTAATTGTAGAGAAAAATAAATATAAAAAAAAACTTTTATTCACTTGTATATTAGAGAGTAAAATACAAGATGTATATATAAGAAAAATATTAAGACCTAGCTGAGACAGAAAAGAAAAGTTGGGCCAAACAAACAAAGCCCAATAGTTTAAAATAGAAAATTAAATATATTAACAGTTAATAACCGGAAAAAAAAAACTAAAAATAACCTAAGTTAACTTGATTTTATTATATATCCTTTTCATAAAGAAATGGTGGTGTACCTGCATATACGTCAGTTTTTTTTTAATCCATTTCTGTTCTTTTATTTGTTACCTTCTTTTTCTCTCTTTTGTATATATTGAAAGGAAACAATTGGTAGAAGAAGTAGCAGAGTGAAATATTTTAAACGTAATTTTTATTATTATTCATCAATTGTAACAAAATTGATGTATTCTCTTCTTCTTGTATCACTCACTTAGTCTCACTCAAACCACCACTTGTTCTTGTCTAATGCAAGTTGTCTTTTGTCATTATACTTTAACTAACTTTTGGAGGAGTCAATTGTGAATTAGAGTTTTGTATGGTATAGAAATAAATAAATAAAATATTATAAAAAAAGACCTGTAAATTTATTAATTTAAAATTTTATATTGAATATAGCATATTAAACTGTAAATTTGTTTTTTGTGAAATTAATTTTTATTCTCAATTCAAACTTTAATCTTCATGTGTACTTGTAGTAAAGAAAATTATCGAAATTGGTCATTATATTTTTTTACATGACAGACGAATTTTCAGTGTAGAATAGAATGTTAAAATATTTTATACTAACTCATCGCTGACGTGAATGTTATAATATTGTAATACAGTTCACACTGAAAGCTGTAAATCCGTTTGTTACCTAAAAGAATACTTGTAAGAATTCATTTCAATAATTTCTTTACTACAAGTAGTCACGAACTCTAAAGTTTGGACCAATGACAAAAACCAATTTCGCGATATAGTACAAGGATGAAAAACATATTTAACTCCAGGTAATAAATATATTTGTGTCCTCTATATTAGTCTTTCTTTCTTCTTTTTTAATATTTATCCATAATCTTTATATTGTGGTGGAGATCCCACAATTAGAAATAAAAACATTTTATAATATATAATTATGTGCAAATCTCACTTTATGAACCGAATTTATAAGATTGAGTTAGACTTAAATTTTATTTCTTAAGATGGTATGAGAGTCATTTAGACTCTATCATAGCAAGAATTTATTGGTATCATCCTATTAGTGCGGTGCAAACCTCTCAACTGATTTTACAATATTGAATTAAGTTTAAAATTTTGTTAATAAAATATTAATATAAATAGAAACATAATAATATTTATAGACTTTTCCAAATAAAAATAACAAATTGAAACACAGCAGTTAAGCTGGTTGAAAGTCATATTCCAATCAATACTACATTACTAAAAACCCTTTCACACTACTGTACAAGGTGAGAATAAATTTCCACCAATTATACTTTTATACGATTAATCATCACCTAAGTTCGAATTTTAGTTAATATAAAAGTTTATAATCTTAATTGAGGATTATGAAATATATTTTCTTAAATATTTACAAATAAGTATTATTTAAATTTTTAAATATTTTATAATTAATAACTTAAAACACATTAAGTTAGCCTTTACCATTCGCTATTTCTTACTTTGTTGTATATCTTTTAATTGATAATTCACTCAAATATGTCACAAGAAAAAAAAAATAGAAACTAGTCCTTTAATTCACCATATAATTATTTCTCCTCGTGTAGAATTGTTGCAGCTTACGTGGCGAAAGATTTAAATCTCCAAAATAATTATACTAGTTAAACGTGGTTGTATTTTTAACATTATGCATTTCCAAGTTAAAATAACTTATTTATTGTGTGTTCATATTCCTTATTTTCACCAAATTTTATACTGAAAGTTAGGGGATTGCATATATGATAATGTTAAATGTGCTCTTTTAGAATGCATTAATTGTTGTGGATGTGGTCGGAGCTATAGATAAATGAAAGTGAAGTTATTTTAGTTGATATATATTTGGTGATAAATTTATTACATAATTTGTAAATCAATTAATTTTAAAGGGATAAATATGTTTTTTTTAATGTACTATGATACGAATTTGGTTTCAAACTTTTGATAATATGAAAATGATTGAAATAAATCATGTAAAATACTTTGAATAAGTTGATGAAATAAATCCTCAAAATTTGAATTAATTTTATATACAAAATAACATATTTTAATAATTTTCATTCTAAAAAAATTTTAGATTAGGAAAAAAAATGAATTTCATATATTAAAGTACAAAATATAAAATATATTTAACCTCAAGCCTAACTCAACCCCATCAACCCCATAAAATACGCCTAACTCAATCTCATAAAATACTCAACCCCATAAAATCATACTCAACCCCATAAAATCACATCCATAAAACCATAAAATTATCTAAAATTATCTTTCAATGAAATGATTATTATCTTTCAATGAAATGATTGAGAATTGCCCCCACTAGGAGTATGAGATCTAAGTATGTGTTTCCAACGTTAAGGAGTATGAGATCTAAGTATGTGTTAACAAGTTTGGTTAAGACATTGATAAATGTATGGAAGTTAAAAAATAGTAGGAATGAGGTTGAAACCTAAGAATTTAAATTAAGAGCTCTATGGCATACATAAGACCTTTCTATTCAACCATGTCATATCAGTAGTCAGCACCAAAAGAATCTAAAGAGTGACTTCTGGTTTGGGCCACTTGAGAAGGAGCCCATTTTCTTAAACAATTTGTCTTTCTACAAACACAAACAATCATGTCCTCTCATATGGTCCCCTCCACCTCCTCTCTCTCTTATAGATCTTGTCCTCTTTCTCTTTTCATGCTTCTTTTTAACTCCTTCCCCTCACCTCACAGGCCCTCTTTATGCCCCATCAACAAACTCAATTTCTACACTTCAATCAGTATGGGCCCTAGACAAGCCACTCCATTTTCATTTGTCAACCAAGGAAACAAAAACTTTCTAACCTTGGCAAGATAAGAAATGTTCAAAACTGAATGTGCATTGGAAGCAGAATTAGATGAGCTGAGAAGCAAAATTGGGTGGTTCAATCAATAGCTTCTGTACTTTTTTTATTGGGTAAAGGAATGGAATGATGAAATGGTGTAGAATATGGTTAATTAGCATGTATAAATAAAGTAAAGATTGACCAAATTCATCTAATCTGAATCATGTTTTGGTTAGTGAAGTAGTTCCTATAGATTAATTTTGGTGTGAGCAGCAGTTGATAAACGATCCCTGCCTTGATTCTAATTACAGGAATAAAGGGTGAGAGATTCCAATTTCCACATCAGTGGGCAGAAGCAAAAAAGAACTAGGCACGCTTTCCACCTATGGTATACAGGTGGTGAGCACAAAGTGAAGCAATTTCCCCCAAAAGTATTTTTGCACTATGCAGAAGCAACAGAATTTTGGTGATTAGTTGTTTGTCCGAAGATGCTGAAGGACACATGACACTCCATGAACTTGCCAGCCCAAATGCCCTACGCGAAATGAAACCATCAGAACAAACAAAGTGTTTCTCCTGAAATGGACATCCAAGAGCCCTTTTTTGTTTTCTTCTAGACTGTGATGTTTCATACCAAGCTCACCCTTTTTTTTTCTTTCACATGCCTTCCTTTCCTTATATTTCCTATTTTCTAAAATTGTGGGACTTTAAGGTTCTCCCACCCTCCTATTTCCCCTCCTCTTTGCTAAAAAAAGAATGAAAAGTGGAGCATTTAGGAGTAACAACAGTAACAGTAATAGTAATGCACTTGTCTGAATTGATTCACTTTTAAAAGAGTGGCTCAAATTCCTACCACACTTTCTCCTCTGTTTTCACTTTACTTTACAGCTTCCTTTCATATTCCCCGCAGACATCAAAATGCTTTCATGGTTTAAGCCTATGTTCGTGAACCTCACTTTCACGCATACCACTCTCTCACGCTTCTCAAAATTCAACCCCTAATCAACTCTAATAATAAATCTGACTAAATACGAAAACTTTTAATAGTACAAAAATTGAGTCCTCTTCTAAAGTTATGTGGGTTGACATTCTTCTTCTCTTTTCACACCAGTTAGTGGGAAATTGTGTACTTAAAAAGCTTCAACTCATAATAAAATATGGAGTTTTACTTTCTCTTATTTTCACTTGCAGTTGCCGTAAGTGGGACTTTTACTTTATGCTTACAGTGTTTGAGAAATTCACACAAATTAGGTTCACTTTCTAAACTATAATGTTTCTTAAACTCAATATATACGCAAATGTGGAGGAATATAACACGCCATACAGAAAGAGAATTTCAATAATCTCATCAAATTGCACCAGCAGAATCTTCCTTTTTTATTTCATCCTTTAGATAATACTATAAAAATATATATGACATTTTGTTTTTTCTTCTTAAATTATTTGCTATATTCAGAAGACAACTATTTTCTTTTTGTCAAGATAAAAAAAAAACAACAACTATTTGACCAGATAAATCTAGGTTACAGATTGGGTTATCCATGATTGCATGCTTAATTTATTGTTCTGGAGGCTACACGAAGTATTAAATTCATTACCCTTAAAAAGCATAAGAGTTATTACTAACAGAATCAATCAAGTCCAACGGAATTCAAATCACTACTGAAACTATTCTTATTTAATGTATTAGGGTATCTTAAACAGGTTTTTAAAATATCTTTAAAAAGATTAAAAAAATGCAAAGTTGCAACACAAATGGCTCCTCTTGGAAAAAATGTAAAGTATATTATTATCTAATTTCAAGAATCATAAATTTTAATTTGTTATTTATTGTATTAATATATGAATTTTTATCTAAATTATTTCTTTAAAGACATATAGGCATGAATCTAATAGTTTTAATGACGATAAAATAGATTTACCATATAAAACATTATATACATTATATCAATATATCAATAGTAAAGAGAAAAGTAATTAATAATTAAATCATACAACAATATTGTATGTTGTAATTATAACCATCAATTGCTAAAAATTTAAATAAGATATATTAACTTATATATAATGAATTGTAATTGTGTATAGATATAAGGTTTCTTTTCACTAATGAATATATGTTTGACATTTATTTCTTGTACCTTGGTATGAATTGAGGCCTAAAAAAATCATACAAATTAACATTTCTCATTTGTACAATTAATTTATGAACATCTTAACATGAATGAATATCAGTTACATTTGCAACATACTCGTTCATCGTAAATAAAAGCATGAATATAGAGATATAGAGTTATATTGTATTTACATCATCCATAATTGTATGATTGTAATGTTCAAGGGTCCATTATCTTAGATTATTTCAAAACATACTACTTGTTTATGTACAAATGTGCATTTTTTTTGTCCATATATAAAGATTGTTGCATCACAATCTATGTGAAATTTTAATTTACTCCACCATTAGATTAGAGTATTGCTCCAAAGTAATGTCATATGCAACTTTTTCCTTTCTTCACTAAAATTGTGGAATGATTGGATGATATCATACTACTTTCATATAAATACCCTTTGGTGTTATTTTTACCTTCATGATCATCCTTCACTTTGTATTGTGATACCATGTATCTTGCACGCTTATGAAATGCTTCAAACTCTTTTTCGTACAATATACAATCATTAAGACAAATATGTATTTTCTTGTACTCCATACTAATCAAACACAATATCTTTATCACCTCATAAAAACAAATCGGCAATGTATTACCTTCTTGATGCATTTCATTTAACAACTCTAGAATTTTTTGAAACTTTTATTGGTCCACCTATTATTTTACCTTAATATTAACCAATTTTTATTTTATTAATAAACATGCGAACCTTTTACGATTCAAATACAAAGATTTCTCTAAATTATCTTTTAAGATACTATACACATGTGCCTATTAGAAACATTTTTGTCCAACCTCATAAATCATGTTCTCCAAGTGATAAGAGTGGTGAGATTGAGGTAAACTTTAAATATTTAGAAATTAAACATGATCCACATTATATAACTCCTTACGAAATCATCACGAAAAATATATTATAATAGCAATTCAACTCGCAGTCACCCTCATTTAAACAAATATAAAACATGGACAATTATAAACCCTTTAATGATAATCACATACATCATTCCTGTAATTTGAAAAAAACTTGTTTTAGTCCCCTTCCTTAAAATATAATTAAATCACTTATATGTTATTCATTTGACAAGTTATATTGATTTACATTCTTATCATCACATACTTGTGTTCAGTTTTTTTTTAGAGTATTCATTGTGACAACTAAATTATATCATTTTTTAGCCATGGGAGTAAAATTACTTTAATTTTAAATTAGAAAAACAAATATATTTTAATTTTTTTTGGAAATAACATTCACTACAAAAAAAAATCATGAAATAGAAACAAATCTTTAGAGACCAAAATAATTAGTTACAATAGTAACTAGATTAGAGAACGTTTTAAAAACTAAAACAAAAATTGGTTTCTAAATTAATTTTTATTATTGTTAAATAATTTCTAAATTGGTATCTAATTAGCAACCAAGGTTTTAGAGACCAAATAACATTGGTTGCTAATTAAATACCAATTTAGAAATTATTTAATAATAATAGAAACTAATTTAGAAATCAATTTTTATTTTAGTTTCTTGATTTATTTCTTACATAACTACAATATTAGTTACAAAGCTCTATAAAACATGGACTATTTTATATATGAACTCTGTGTGTAAAATGAAATATTTAACTAAATTGTAGGAACATTTTTGTGTGTGTTTATTTTGTCACTTACACCTCACATGAATAATAATTTGGATTGGGGAAGACACAGTTGAGTTTGGAATCCTGGCCAACCATCATCAAAAGTTATTTTTTTTTAATTAAAGAATCTTATCCTAATCACAACATTTTTCCCATAATGTTGTTTATTGATGTGGATGGTTTCCCAGTGAAAGTAATAGTAATTAAAACATAAAAGGAAATTGGATACTGGGGTTTGGAGATAAGGAGATAATGATGAGATAAGGTCTGTCTGATATAATTTAGGCCTAATTTTTTTGAGAAAGAGAGAGAATAAAATGACATTTTATTCATTATTTTATATAAATTAACTTTTATCAATATAAATATCATAGTAATCTTTAGGCATGGAAGGTTACCGAGATCTTCGTGTTGCCAAACTAATTGTTTCAAAAGAACATTTTAAAGTTCATGGACCTTTCCATGTTCATGATGTATGTTTGTGACTTGCACTTTCTTAAATATTTCTTTTACTATCGAGTTTTCCGAATTTTTAGATGTAGATATTTTATTCAGTATTTTGACATTTTCACGGACATAATTTTATTCATATTTAACCACTTTAATTATAAATTATTAAACTATAATAATAAAATTTTTATTGTTTTTAATTATTATTTTTGTATGTTTATAGTAAACTATTGGAAGGAAGTGTCTATCTTGGTGAATGAGTCAAATATGCAAAAAGAAAGTTTAAGTTGTTTATTTGAACAAAACATAAACAAATATTTGAGAGAATTTTATGTAAAGTATGAGAGATTTTCTCCGCCAAAGTAGGAGGAATTTTCTCCACCTAAGTAAGAGTTAGATCTTCTCCACCAAAAGTGGTGTCTCCACCATGGAATGTGAATATTGTTATTGGTTTGTGTCCTATTTAAGGAGAGTCCGGGAAACAAATAGAAAACATCAATCTCTCTTAGCATAGTCGCTTTCTCTATTTATTTTCCTGCATTTTTATCTTCTTTGTATTTTATCTTTGTATTCTTATTTTATTGAAGTCCAATATATGATTGTTATAAACGGGAGAACCCAAAAAAGCCTCTTGTCATTAACCTTCATTGACAACAACTTCAAAGCATCGACCCCAACCACGATGACCCCACTAAGGCCCAACTATTTAAATGTAACTAGGTCGATGTGACATTTAAAACACGCAACACTTCCATTGGGAACTCATCCATTGAGAATCGAACATGCACATTAATTATTAAGCAAGAATAAGAATTGAAAAAAAAAATCCTCGAACTAACCTTTTCCTCCATAACAAACAGTATCAGAAGACTTACATTTGTGTAAGGATATGATATTGTCTAACACGTTATCCTTTAATATATTCATGTTAGCGACAAACAATTGGAGCAAGGATGACCATCAGTACTTCGAGAAGTACTCACAAACGTGGCCAACTACCTATCTATAGCTAACACTGTGGGTGTGGCTCTCGCCTGACTCCACAACCTCGACCACAAAGCCCACACACAGAAACTCAATCTCACCATTGACATTCGCCTAACACCTAACCCATAACTCACTCAAGAAGAATCGTTGGTATTCCCGAAGTCACTAAATAGTCTGAAACTTCCTTGTTGACACCCCCCAACTCACTTGAAAATGAACTAATCAGAGGAGAAGGAAGACATGATTACCTTTAAAAAGACTATTTGACTAGTACACTCTCGAACACTCAGACAAATGACAAGCAAATAGGGTGAGATATTAAACCCACAACCCATGCTATTTATAGGTGTAAAAAATGGACAAAGATTAGTCATCATAATCATCACCAACGATCGGATCACTTTGTCATCAACGGTTAAGATCATGCGACCATTCACATCCTCTAACACGTCTCACATATAATGGATTTGAGCCTTCGCAGGCTACACCTACTCGAGCCTGGGAGACCAATATACCTAATAGGGCTGAAAACATGTCGACATGACAATATATAGATGAATTTTTCTTCAGACTCTTCGCTTTTAGCTTGAGCTTGGGAGGTCAGTGCACTACTCGAGTTTTCGAGATGTCAAGATTTCACTCGACATCCCAACAGCTCGACCACATACACGATAAAGACCTCCTAGCCATGATCAACACCTTAACAACATAATTAACAAGATTCGCACGGTAAAAAAACTTGCAAATTATGATTAACAATACATGGGTCAACCTAAGCCTAGTCTAATTATCCGTACAAGGTAGGGACCCAATATCATCACTATAAATAGGTGAACAACAAAGGCGAAAGGTAATAATTTTTTTATTTTCAATATATATCATTTACTCAGACTAAGAACTAACTTGAGCATTTAAGTATAATCACAAGTACTCCTACCAAAATCAAAAACCCGAAGATCGAAGACTCGAAAACCAATCAATGCAAACTGAAAACTAGAATGCCATGTATAAGGAAACATCCAATTCTACGAGACATTTGACAAAATACATTGCTATGGATAAATACGTAAAACGTGTTCATTGAGACAAATACTAATTTCTTCTATAATACAATTATTTATTTATAATATTATTTTTGTATTCAATATATACAATTTTTTTTTTCTAAAATTATCTTTAAATAGAACTATTGTTCATTTATTATGCATATAGTTATTAACTCTTTAACAATCGTCTCACTTAATTTTTTCCAGTATTTCATTCATCATCAGTTTGTATTTTTCCAACAGTTTTTTTATAAATATCATGAAAGTTTTTATAAAATAAAAATTACACCAAAAATATAAATTAAAATATATTTACAAATATTATTTTTCATAAAATTTTAATTAATAATTCAAAATTATTTCTAAAAATGTCTAGAAATGCGACCAACATGCCTTTTTGTTGATACTAATAATGAAAATTTTATTAATTATATTAAGTTTGGTTATGTTAAAAATGTATGAGTCAGTATCTCGATCTCTTAGTCACTACGCGAATTTGAACTAAATTAACCTACAAACAAGTGATCTCAGTCTCTCAATCTAGAAAGATAATAAATTCTAATCTTATATTTCACCTTAATAATCTAATTATCACTTTTAATTAAAACTTATATTTTTAAACAAGATAAAATCGCTAGTTAACAGGAGAATTGAACTTAAATAAAATCCACGTCAATTAGAATCCATAATAAATAAGTATAAATAAACATGCATGAAACAGGCAAAAGATTGATTTAATATCTTTAATAATTTATTTAAGATATTTTACTTATTTAAACATCATATTACCTTTGTTACGGTCACATTCTCCAAAATAAAAAAAAATCGACAAAAGAAAACAAATAAAAGATAAGAGAAACTGTAGAGTAGAAGATAAAAAGTAACTTCTTAGAGTTAACTCTTATTTATTCTTTGTAATAACAAAAGATATTGATAAAAAAATTCTAACATCATGCTTCGGTTAATATAAAGAGTTGAAAAGCAATTTTACAATATACTATATTATTATTGTATCGGTATGAGCGATGTCGAGACCTAGTCAACCTAACCGAGATCAAGAGAGAGTCGGCTGGAATCTGAGAGACTTGGCCGAACGACGAGGCCGACGACCCACCTGGCCGAAACCTTAGAAGGCCTAACCGAGACGATCGAGACTAGGGAAATTTGGCCGATGGTCGACTCATACCTGAGGATCTGGGCGACGGCCAACCCTGATTACCATTAACGCTCAAACCAAGGTCAACGAAGTTAATCCATCATTAAGAATTAGGTAATGCAACCCTACGCGGTATCCACCTCGATAAACGGGTCCAACAAGGTAGGCCCATTAGAATAATATAAATAGCACGCATCCCAATGAGTAAGGTATTTCATTTATTACTAATCATCTACCTGAGAGCTGACCACTGGCTTTACTGACTTGAGCGTCGGAGTGCCTTCGCAGGTACCCCCACCACCCGGTGTTCACCCAAGACCGAGTGCCTAAGGAGAAACAGGAGGACGAGAGGAACCACAGTTTATCATCCAGCAATCTGTCCGACCGAAGAAAGGAGATGAAGACTTCAATAGTTCTTTAGGTCCTATCTCCCTAGTAGGAACAATTATCTACTGAAAAAAGTTGAATATATGGTTGTAGAAGAAAGTGTGAAGTTTGGTTGACAAATTGAGTTTGAAACAAACTAATATAGTAGTTTACGATCATAGTCAAAGAGTGGTATGTTTGACGCAAAATTAAGTGTATCATAAAATAACCAAGTTCATTGGAATGTCAACATTTTAACTAGAAGGGAGGTAGATAATTTATAAGAAAGTTGACTTTTTTATTTATTTTATATAATCTTACATATATGATGGAAAAGGCCAATTACAATTTTTTATAAGTTTAAGCATCACTTTGTAACATTGAAAATATGAGGCGTAGATAATTTTTCTGATCAGTGTTAGTTTTATAGTACACTAACAAGAAAAGTTTTGCAAAAAAAAAAAAACAGTACTATAAAAAAAGTACTCAAATTGGAATATACGCCTTAAAACGGGTGGATGAGGAGTCCCATCACACTATTCCATTCAATAACTCTTAAATGATGCCAAAAAGAGTGTTTGATGACAGAAAAATTCTAGAAAACAAGTAATCTTTGTTACAAAATTTGCCTCTACAACAGTGGATGTGACATGAACGATGCACTTAATGGTTTTCCATTCTTCAGAGTTGTGATTAGCGAGTGACCCTTTAATTGTGAAAGTGTATACAGACCAATAATAACTCAGACTCAAACCATTTTCTTAGCATCTTAGTTTTGAGATAAAAAGTTTAATCATCTGTTAGAGAAAAACAAATCAAATGAAGTTTAGGATACTAAAAGATTTAAAGGTTACACAAACAAAGCAAATGAAAAGTGAGGAATGGGAAAGAAATTCTATTATTTAAAAGAAAATAAAATATACTTTTTGTATGTATATTGAAAGGTATATTAGAAAGTACATAAAAAAATTCTCATTATATATAGTTATAAGTATAAGAAGTGGAATTTTTTAATTTACAACCAAAAAATGAGTCACTTATTGATGTTATGTGTTGTCAAAAGTTTCATTTGCTTTTGAAGATAAAGATACTTTTTTTTGTTATTTGTTCTAAGAGAGTTGTTGTATTATTTGTCTACTTTCTTTTCTTTGTTTTGTCTTTCACCAATAAATCTTAAACTTATATACTACTCACTTATTCTTTACTGTTTCATATGCTGAATATGGGTGGATTAGAAAAATATTAAATTTTTTGAAGCATATCAGAAATACTAAAATTGAATTATTTTGTTGATTATAGTATTTAAAAAGAATTGATGATTTATGTGAGTAAAATAGTTTTGTTTTGTGTCTCTGACATGGTGAAGATTATTTGACAGCATTATTAGGATATTGGGAAGTGTTACAGAGGGGGTGAAGTTGGTGCCCTCTTCTCCTCCACCATCACCATTATTATCTCCACACTCCACTGCCATTGGCTTGGTGCAATTCATCTGCCTCTGGGATTCGCAAATATGATGCCACACATTATTTAATATACTCATTAAAAACAATAACCTTTTTTCATTTTTTCGTTAAAAAGGGCATGACAAGAAACATGATTGGAGACACTGTAATATAAAATGGTTCTGTCCTTTTCTTACTTTGTCCTTATTTTAATACTTTCTTCTCACATCATATATTTCCAAAGTCCTGCAACTGTACTATCATTATTGCCCTATTTACTTCCCATTTTTTCTTCATATAAATACTCATTCTCTTTCCTTCTTTGTCCCAAATAAATAAATCTCAAAACCTCTACCCACTCTGTTTCAGTTTCTCTTCCTCTGCTTTTACCCTGTTTCCACTAGAACGTATTTCTATCTACCTCTCATCTGAACTAGGTTCAGTTCTGGAAAAATGTATGCTGAAACCGGTCTTCTCTTCCCATATTTGCACAACCTCTCTCAAGAGCTTCACCAGCTTGAGGAGTACTGCAAAACCCAGAAGTACAATGCTCTAATGGTATCTTTCTATTCCCATCTTGGGCTCTGCTCATTCCCCTGTCTTTGCTCTGTTTGTCTGCATTTGTTCGATTTTTTTTCTTCTTTTTTCCACTTATGCTATAAATTTTTAAACTTTCTTTTCCCTGATACTTCTTCCTATTTGTTTCTTTGGAGTAAATGGGGTATCAGAAAATGGGCAACTTTTTATTAGAGAATTAAACTCAATTTATGTTAGTGTCTAAATTTTCACGTAAATGTTTAACATTTGAGATTTTTTGCGAAGCTTCTTCCTCTTTTAGTATATGATTTGCGGTTTCTTCCTTGATGGGTAATATCAAGCTGAAGAAGGAAAGCTGATAACCAAATATTTTTTAACTTAATATATGCTTATTCATTTGAGTTTTGCTCGTTCTCTTCTTTATGAACGTTTTCTCTTATTACTACCACAAGTGGAAACAACTGTAGTTGGATTCATACGCTGGATCTGAAAAAGCATGAGAAAAGGAGAGAGAAATATGGGTATAAAAGGGAAGTATTTTCTTTGTTATAGTTCCGTCTTGTATAATCTTTCTTCCTACTGTTACAAGTTTGTAGTGTTAACTCTCAGTGGAGTTTGTCCTTTTGCGCCGCACTGAGGAGGGAGATTAAAGAGAGAAAAAGGACTTTTATTCGCTTTACTTCTTTATAGTAAGGAAAAAGGGTAAAGGAACGGAGTTTGTTAATGCTCAACTTAATCATTTCCTCATGGTATTTGTCGAGCACTACATGTAGTTCTAGAAAGGTTATTTCTGTTTCTGCTCCTGTTACATTTAAATAAATGGTAAAATTAGGTTGTTTTCATGTGGTGTGGTTTGCTGTTTTGGCACTAAAATTTCGAACAAAGTTCGGGTGATAGTGCCTTGTAATCAGGGAAGGTGCACCTTGACTAATCCACCTTCTGGTTTTGTCAAACGAAGGCCGTCCACTACGGTATAAGGATTTATAGTGATATTGCTTTCAGCATAACCTTAAGTAATTGACATAGATAGGATTGGAACCATTGCTGCTCTGGATTTTTTTATGTGTGAATTTTTATCTGTTCTTCAATTATTTGCTTTTAACTGGCTTCCTTTATATATACTGATTTCAATAATTCACGAGGATGAAAATAGTGATCCATCGTAGTCTCTAGCTGAGTTATAATCAAGTGTATTCTGGACACTGGGTGGTTCTAGTTTCACTGTTTCAGTTGTTAAAACCTGGATTTTCTTTCAAAGCCAGGTTTTGTGTTGGTGCATGGCTTGGAATCCGAAACCATCCATTGAATTCCGATTTGATAACCTGATTCTAAGCAGCCATTCTTTGTTTGTGAAGGTTCGGCTGAATATGTATTGGCGGCTATTGTTTACAGCAAGGCTTCTGCTTTGCAGTAGGAATATGGTGTTTGCCACTGTGTGTGGAATTTGATTTGTGTTGAAATTAAAAGAAGAAGCCTAAGAAAATCCTTGTGTCTTTTTTATTCCTTCATCGTTTAACCTACAATATGTACTATTCTGATATAAGAAGTACTTGAATCAATTTCCTAAACTGGAGGATCTTACATATTTCTTAGACTGTGCTTGAAACTCTTTGAAACCCTTGCCCGACTCTCTTGCTGACATATAGCTTTTTCTGTCACCTCACTGTCTCAGATTGATTCTCTCTCTTTTTTACTGTTTCTCTCTTTCTAAAAAAGTTGAGGATAATCCCATCCATAAATCATGCTTTGGTTGGATGACCATGATATGCAATTGGAATCTTTTGCCATTCTAAGAAATTTATAATGTGGTCAGTTGCTTTAAGAATCACTTTACTTGATGGAATCATGCAAATATCATCATGAAACTTTTGGCATCATTGATAGGTCAGGAAATCATCTTTGGGCAACTTCTCGGCATTAGCAAGTTAAACATGATAACCAGTTGGAAAACAAGCATCACATGCTCACAACAATTGACTACTGGATATAGATTATGACTAAACATTGAATGTGTTGATGACACAACACATCTTTTTGAGGGTGCAGGGTATGGGAGAGGGAGGTGTGAATCGTTTAACCCATACCGTGTCTGGAATTGACATATTGTGATGTGTCCTTTCCTCTTTTTTTTGTTGCATTACAGTTATTGCTTTTGGTACAATACTTTCATATTTGTCTGTAATAGTTAAATAGTATGTGGTATGTTTTTTAGTTCTAAAGCTATATTCTGCATTCGCTTACTAGTTATTGCATTCTGGTTTGCACATTCTTTATTTTTATCTTTATTGATTTTTACAAGTAAAGTTAATTTCATTTCTATAGCTGTATTACGTCTGCTAATTACTTTTTAATTTACTTCCCCATGTCTTTGATGCAGGATGACCTTGTTCAATCTTCTGCCATGTCAGAGTATGATTTGGCAGCAGAGGGAGATCTGTTCAAAGCTCCTGAGCCTATTATTGAAGAGCCAATCATGGACCTGGATCCCATGACAGCTGCCATCTCAATGATATCTTGTGGGGAAGATGTCTCCTCTCAGGGACTAAAATCCACTGATATTGATATTCTTCAAAATGATCAATTTCTGAGTGAGGTATTCTATGAATGCAAGAAGGATCTCTTAGAAAAGGCAGCAATAGAGTCACCACTCTCTGAGATTCTGGAAATCAAGGTTCCTCTTCTGAACATTGATGAAAACTCAATTCAAGAAAACAAGCCACTTCCTGACATGCAGTCAGGAAAGAGTGTCAGCTCAGGAAGTTTAAGCTCAATGGACTGGATTCGTGGAGCTGCAATGAAGCCTTCTTTCATTGATATCCCTGCAATGGATTTCAATGCAGTTTATGGAATGCGGAGATCATTTAGTGAAGGAGATATACAGGTTTAACTTAACCTCTCTGTATATACATTCTGTCATTTTTTTTATAAATTTAATTAAATCACCATTAAATATAGCAGTGCCTAAAGGTAGCAGCTTAAGGAGGTATGATTATGGCCATGCCTTCGTTTTTACTACACTCCAGCTGTGGGAGCAACTCTGTATTCAATTAGAAGTGTTGATGTTTTCAGAATTCTGCATCTTTTCTTGACATGTTTAGAGTAATAGCTTAAAATTTGATAGCCATGATAACTATCTTATCAAGGAATGAAACTTACAATAATTCTTGGACTCCTGTCAGAATCTTGTCCAGCTCAATAGTGAGAGGCTTAAACTACCTTTTGAACTCAATCAAGAAGAAGAGTTCACCTCTACCAAGTATCAACTGATCCTCTGTTAAGTCTAAAGATTGTAGTATGGAAATAAAAAAAGAAGGGACTGATGATGACATGATCTCAATCTGATTGCTTTAATTAGAAATAAATTTGACAATATTTTCGTACATACCTAATATATTTTAAATATTGGTTTTGCTGGAATCTATCAGATGTCTAAAAAAAATTCATAATCTGCTTCTGTGATCAGAAATTAAAAATCTGTTACAAAAATACACCAAAGTTCTTGTGGTTCCTTTTGCCATGCATCATGTTATCCATATGATTAACTTACTTCTTGATATTCTGTAAGTGCTGCTCCCTTGATGAACCTGCAGTGTAATTAAATATCTGCACTTAATTTGTCCTTATCTAAACTCATGTCTTTCCAAACACCCAAAATGGGTTACTGTATCCAGCAAATTATGCTTCCTTGTGCTGAACCACAAACAATTTCTGTTTTAAATTTATTTATTCCTCTTGTTTGCGTGAATAAACTCACCAAAATCTAGTGATTTACTCAACTATTGTGACAGACTCTTGGTAGCGGAAGCATGAACATTGTCCAGTCACCCCTTGAGAAGCCCTTTCTCATCAGCAACTGCACCAGTGAGGAACGCTTCCAAAAGCTCTCCAGGTACAGGAATAAGAGGACAAAGAGGAACTTTGGGAGGAAAATCAAGGTAATTATAGGCTTACCATTCCTCTAGCATGTGATAGTTTCACATGAATAGTTCACCATTCTGTTCTCAGGTTTTCTAGAATTTGTTTTATTCAATTCAATGTATATATATCTCATGGATGAGTGGTTTTTTTTATAAATGTTCATCATCATTAGTTCATTACCTCAACTGTTGAAGCTTTGAACCGTGTTATTGTTTTTTTGCAATCTTTGTACTTTATGTGTTTGAAAATCCTTGGTAGAAGCTATAACTAGCTGCTTCTCAATTAGCATGAAAAATCACATCTCAAACATGCTGATAATCCTTGGAATGCTATTAAGTTGTTAAGTATGACATCAACAGTGGTTTTCTTTGGCAACCAAGTTTCTTTGATGTTATTTTCAACCAAAACAGATTTTGAACTGAGCCCATGATATATTTGTTTTTCCAGTATGCATGCAGGAAGGCTCTTGCTGACAGTCAACCAAGAATCCGTGGAAGATTTGCAAGAACTGAAGAATGTGAGAGCAAGAGGGAATGAATGACTTAGTAACTGATATAGTAGGAAGAAGGTAGAATCAAGTAGCTATATCTGATCAAACTCAGCAGTAATTATGTGATTAGAACTTATGCGGAGCCTCTGTATGTTTGAGCAGATATTTGCTGAATAAACCAGACCCCAAACTTCTTAGGGTAGTTCATCTCTTATCTATTGTATCATCGTCTCTACAGACGCCAATAACCTTCCACATATGTAAATAGGTTTGTTGAATAATGGAAATAAAAAAAAAATGTTGTACTATGTTCATATATATCATGAAATTACAAGGTAACATTAATAATTTCCTTCTCTAAAATTTTCAATTTTTGACGATTGTTCATCAATTAGTGGTGTCAACTGAACTCATGCATGATTTACAGCGTATAGGGAGAAATTATTTACAAACAATTCTATAAAAGAGAAATAAAAAATAATTATAACTAGACTAGAAGATGAGAATGTATGGTTAAAAATAAGTTGGGGGATTGCAAGTTGCAGAACTTTTCATTTTGTTGTTGAGATGAAGTGCGCAGTGGTGGGAATCAGGCCATTTTTCTGCTCTGCTGGGAATAAATCCATTCTTTTTCATCCAATCCTTACATTCTCATCCTTGAAAGGGGAAACAAACAAGAATTTTCTATTACAGGAATAACCATTCAGTTGCTTGTTACCTTTTTAGATTGTTGAAATCATGTTTTTTTTTTACCATCCACAAATATTATTCAAGTAAATATTTTTAAGTTAAAAAAACAAATTCATAATAAAGTGGGAAAACTATATAAGTCTAATTGAATAGTGAAATAGAATATGGCTTAATTATAAGATGATAAAAGTAAGAGAATGAAAAAAGAAAAATAAATTAGAGTGAAAATAAGATACTACCAAGAGTAAAAATAATAATAATCTTTTTAAAGTATGGACAATCAACTTAAAATAATAGAAAAAACATTGCAATTATTATGATTATTTATTTTGTTTGTTAGATTAATAAATAATATTGTGTTTGTTTTTAAAATTGATTCATATTCGATTATATTCTTTACTTTATTCATATACTACTAAACTTCATCACAGAAATCTTGGTTGAATTGAATGTCATTCAAATATTTGAACGATTTTCTTAAATCAAAATAGGCTAATATTGTATTATCTTGATAATTGTCAATTTTTAAGAATAACATCCTTTTCTCAGTGCCTTCAATTCATTATATACAACAATTTAGAACATTTATAGTTGTGCTCTAAATAAAGTGAAAAACTCCTTTGTGTGAATTAATTAAAATAAAATAGAATAGAGAGAAACTTGATATTTAACCCATCAAATCTAATTGATTTCCTCCTCCAATTGAGGATATAAATAAGATTATTATTTAATTAATAATAAGATATTTAAGTAATTTAACTTAAATCATATTTGTCACATCTTACTTTATTGTATTAATTATTAAATAGTAGTGACATTAGAATGAAGGTGCTATGAACATGATCCTATCTACATTTCTTGTAGGTATGAAATTGCAAATTCATTTTTGAAATATGTGAGATGGCCAGTAGAGGAACAAAACTTGATTGCAGGAACATTGTAGGACAAAACAATGTTGTTTTTGAAAATTTAAAACATAAATGTAATAATTGTGTGACACGTGAAAAGTGAATCACCTTTGCATATTGTGGGCTAAAAGCAAGATAGAGTATGTTGATGTGGACAGGTGGATCATTGCATATACATGTTTATGCAATGTCACTGTACTTGTTTTTTTATTTCTTTTTATGAAAATAATACACTTCAATTCTATTACTCAGTACTAGGACAAGAATAGAGGCCATTCAAATCAACTTCCAAAATAGTCTATAGTTTCAGTACAAACACTGTCATAAAAACATCTGGTGCGAATGTGATGCCCATGCTACTGCCTAGTTTTTAGAACAAGGTTTTTCTCTTACCAACTTTATAAAATTATCACTCATTTATATATTATATAATATTTTAATCATTAAGAATGTGATATTTTTAACATATTATTTGATGTTGAAGCTACCTCAGATTATATAACGAGTGATTTCATTACGGTCCAATAGCAAAAAAAATTTATCTTTAGTTGATGTGTGATTTTCAATACACCTCCTTTATGCCAAGACTGTCAATTCGTGCATGAGACTATATAATCCAAGAGCAGTCTGATAGTGATAATTTGATAAACTCAACAAACTCTCGATAGGATAGACTCTAAATGAGTTTGATACCATATATAAGATGTTAATTTTAGGTTTAACTCAATCTTATAAAATCGACTTATAAGATGAGATTTGCACTTATTTTAGTAAAAATTTGTTATTTTTTAGTTGTAATATGATACACAATTACGATTGTAAACATATAATACTCTTTATTTATTTGTAGTGTTGTTTTGTCCAAAGTGTTACAATTAGTAGATGTACTGTCCTGTCCCGGGCGTTGACCAAAGTCAAAGTCAAAGTCAAAAATCAACATATGGTGGGGCCCCTCAAGGGACCCAAGGAATCGCCAAGTGTTGGCGTCGCTAGATGTAGGCATCGCCAAGATGAGGCGTCACCAAGTTAAGGCATCAACAGTATCATCCCCGATATCCATGGATAGGAAAGACCGTGGAGGGGGCGACACCGTGAGAAGCCTCAGTACCTCAGGACAGTAGTAAAGAGAAGAGAAAGGTGGCTTCAAAGTCATAGTTCTAGTACCAGTAGGGAAACCCTGAGACAGATACGACCCATGAGAGGGTCACGCCCAGAGGAGAACCACGTGCATGGTACGAGAGAAAGGTAGATACGCTCCCAGGGTAACTGATTAAAGGCTAGGGCGCGTGAGTTGGCACCCAGAAAATCACCCCTTTGTGCAAATGCACTCCAAGAAGGGGGGACTTACACGATGGATTATCCCTGAGTTGGGTTACGACACTGTAAGGCCCTCCACGAAGCATAACGATCAAGTCAGAAGAACACGTGACAATAAGCACTGAAAACATCAAGGCTTTCCTAAAAGTTCGCTAAGGTACGCGTTAATTCAGTTAAGATTCGAACGTTTCAAGGGATATTTTTATATGCTTTCAATGCGCTTTAACGCGCTTTAAATGAGAGAGGTGTATAAAAAGGGGCCTTGGGACATTTGAAAGGGGATCCGAGTTTTAACCTAATTCTCACAGTTTACACAAAGCCCAAAAACCCTAGTTGTTTCACGGTGCACCCACTGTGCGCACAAGACAATTAGGGCACACAGTATTAGCCACTCAATATTATTCGATCACCTTCAGAGCATCCCTTCACGGTGTTCCGATACGGAGGTGTGTCACCATTGATGTCTCTCGCTAGCTGACTTGATCGTCGGAGTGCAAACGGCCGCGAGGGCGCCCTTTGTTCACTTCTTTTCAGGTACTTGCAGACGGAGCGGAACGGAGGTGCCATAGCTCGTGAGGACGAGTCACGCGCAAAGACGACCCAGATCAACCGGCGGAAAGAGTAGGCACGAAATTTCAGCAAGAAAGAGTGTGTATGAGCCCTTCTATGGAGAATTGAAGCCAATTATTTGAGTAGAAAGTGGGTGTTTGTATTAAGAGAAAGAAAGTTATTTGGAAGTAAAATTCTGTGATTTGAAGGTAAAGTTTGCCAAAGTGTTTGAAAAGTTTGGTGAACCCCACCAATTATGTATCACTTTCAATATAAAGAAGGAATGACTTGAAAAATCAAGATATAATATATTTTATACCCTTCCTAGATATGTAGATGGATCTATCTTATTTAAATTTGCATCCACAAAAATATAATGAGATTTATAAGATTTATACCATATATACAACAAAAAAAATTAATGTCATCTTTTAATTAAATAATTCTACCATATAATAAACAAAAAAATATTTATTAATTTAATAAAATAAATTTTCTTTATTTCAAAATAACTAAATAACTCTTTTTTTGAATAACGGTTATATAATTCTTTTAATACTATTTTTACAAAAATATATATATATATATATATATATATATATATATATTATTTTTTTAAAATTATATTATTTTTAATTAATTATTCATTAAAATAATAAAATTATATATATTTTAATCTAATAAAATTATGAATACACATATACGACAATATATTTGTTTTCACTAATTTATATAATAACAATTTATTCAGTCGTTTAAATAAGGTAAAAAAAATATTAAATTAAATTTGGGTTAATTAAATTAGATTTGGTGAAACAAATTGCGAGTAGGTTGTGAAATTTATGAGTAAAACTTATTTAAGTCTCATATGGTATGTAGAATGAGCATGAAAAACCTGTATTAAAAATTTATAAAAACAAAATCAAATCTAAACCTATATGGATTGTCAGATACTCAAGTCATTTACAAACTTTTACCCCAAATATCCAACTATACCCATGAAGAACCCTACATTAAAGATTTCTAAATTTCTTAATATTCTTAAAAAAATTAAAAATATACTAACTAAGGTTAAATATATGATTCAAACTTATGTTTTTCATTAATATAGTTACATACTTTTTGAATAAAAAATAAATAAATATATTTTCATTATAAATTAATTATATAAATAATATCAATTTTATTTAAAAAAAAACTTATTCCTATTTGTAATTTTATTAAACAATTAGTTCGTATTAAAAATATCTCAATTTTAATTCATATAAAATCATATATAAATTTAACTAAAAATATTTTAGTTATTTATCATATTACCCAAATTCCAAATCATCTTACTTCAAATTTTATTTCGTTTCTCGTGTCCAGAAATCTATATTATCAAATTCAAACAAAATATAAATGTCACAAACACAACAAAATTATTACATAAAAATATTTTTAAAGATAAAAAATAATTATTTATTATATTAATTAAATTAAATAATATTTAAAAAATTAAAAATTATTAATATTTAAATTAATTTTTATTATTAATAAAATTTATAAATTAGTTTCTAGATTTATATTTAATAGCTATCAATTATTTTAAATTTTAAATTATAGAGTTGAAAACTAAAGTATTAGTAGTTAGTTATATATTGATTTAAAACTTAGTAAATTTTACTAATAATAAAAATTAATTTAGATATCAATAAATTTTTTAGTCTCTAAAATATTATCTAATTTAGTTAATATAGTAATTAATTATTTTTGTTTTTAAAATTATTTATATTTAATGATTTTTGTAATATATCTCATATAAAATTCAGTATATCAAGATATTTGTTGCACAGAAATATCAATTAATAATTATGATATTATTTTTTATTTCAATATCTAGTAGTTAAATATTCAACCATTATCTTTAATTAACTTGAAAATATTTGGATGGGATTTTAAGGTAAAATTGATCTATTAGTTATATTTTCAGTTTCTAATGAATAATTTAAGTTAGAATAAAATTATTTTAAGTGATGGTTTGTTTTTAGGGATTTTTTTAATTAAATAAATTAAATATTTAGTATAAAATAAAATGAAAAATGTTTAGTATAATCTTTTGGTGATGACGATGATCCAACCCAGGTAATATTTTCAATTTTAATTAGATATAGTATATTCTTTTCTTTAAAAAAAACTAAATCCAACCACATTTAATAAAATATCTTATTAGAACTTGAAAAATAGGTAAATAGGTATCACCTGATCTACTCTAATAACTAATATATAAATGGAAGATTTTATTTAACTATATTTTTTTTACATTGATTTATAATATTTTATAAAATAATAAACAAACTTAAAACTTCTTT
>Ga0123342_1002341_pt1 | contig 31458 bp, 12 predicted proteins | sample Turbeawhitnodule_FD_89960 | JGI IMG/M metagenome (GOLD analysis project Ga0123342, IMG submission 89960) | Root nodule microbial communities of legume samples collected from Mexico - Turtle bean Mexico white nodule | ecosystem: Host-associated > Plants > Roots > Nodule | place: Mexico: Nepantla... | reverse complement strand
TGAGTTTGGGTTTTGGTACTAGTTTTGGTGAGTTCTTGTTCATAGAACCTTGATCCAATTCTATGATAAAGTGCCTATCTAATATCCAACTCAAGATGATTCCTAAGAATGTCAAGAATCATTCTAAGTGTGCTAGTGGAATCACATCATTATGTATGATGACTTAGAGGTGTTATTAGATATGTTTGTACATTCCTTCACCCTAGAGTTGTTCTCGTGACTGAGCCTACAAAAATAAACAAAGCCTAATTAGACCCATATGTGCAAATAAATCCATAAACAACTTTTAGGTCTTCATCCTCCTTTCAGTGTGAATGTTTGTGGCTGGGGGCTCTGCCATAAAGACTGGATCTTGTTTTGTCAAGATTGTTCATGTATGTATTATCCTTTAAGTCGTAAGTCAGTTCTTGAGGTGTTGCACTGCATAAATCTTTTGTTTGGACAAATAATTATATTTTTTATAGTTGAATCTTCATGTTGTGCGCTTGAGTTAAGAAATCAAATATTTTTTTATCAATTAATCATTTGTTGAACATCAACATTATTTTGTATTTGTACTATGTTGTGTACAAGTTTTCGATTGATAACTCTTATTGGACATCGGTAGTTTATTTCTATAACTTTCTTTTGATCTCCATATTGTAGTATTTTTTTATATATTGTGAAATAATTGATTAAAAGAGCATTTATGTTGGATTGAAATTCTTTTAGGTTGAAACATGTGTATGTTAGACCATAACCATTTGGACTTTCTGCTATGGTGGCCCGTTGGATAAGTCTTCCATAGTAGATTATTTGTTCACTTGAATTGATTGTGTCTTAAATTATGGAAGAGTTAGATGCAATGAGTGGGTTTAGAAGGTGCACAATTTCCTTTGTAGATCTTGTTAACTTGGCATACAGTTCAACATTGTAGGAAATAGAAAGTGACACTTCCAAGTTAACAATTGAGAAACATTTTCATCAGTTATTATTTGAACTTCGTACATAATTTGCCTTTGTGTGGTTAGTTGATGTTGGTAGTAGTATAACTTCGTCAATGTTGTATGACCTCATAGTCCCAAAGTGCCACAAACTTTCTCTTTTAAATGGGAGAAGATACAATTTTAAAGGATGTGAAACAATTTAGGAGATGAACATTCAAAGTGGATGCCTTCATCATTTTCTGTTATCCTACCATTTGCAAAGGCAACATCAAGATTACAATTGAAAATATTCTTAGTGTTTGTTATTCAAAGATGTTCCATTTGAAGATGAAAGCAACTTTTTTTGAAAGAAGGACAAATTTGTATATATTGTGCAAAGGCTATGTCTTAGCTTAATGATTTGAAAATGGTGTAGTGGTGGATGCCTGAATTTATATTTGAAAATGGTGTAATGGTGGATGCTTGAATTTATAATTGAAGAATGATTGAGATATAAATAAAGATGGTTGTTTATGACGAGTGAAATGAACTGTGCATGTTAGATGATAAATTTATTACGAGTGTTATCGTGAGCACATCAAAAGAGAAGATGATGTTGGTACATTGGTGTTGCTGAGATTCTTGACATGTGGAATCTAATTTTGAGGCGTTTTTCGAGAATTATGGAGGAGTGATGTAATGATGCATATTCCTGTGTTATGTGGTATGAGGAAAAACAATTATGAGTGACTAATTTGACAATGACCATTTTTATGGTGTGTGAGGTCACGAAAAGTCACAATGGGAATTGATGTAGTGGTGCACAAAATTGACTAGTGTGACCTAATAGAGAATATACTATGGACACATGTGCAAATTTTGTGTATCACACTTTGTTTGAGTAATGGATGATTGTATTGCTGTGTAGCATTATTGACTTTGTGAATTGCTTTTAGATGTTGTTATGTTTATTAGTTGAAAATTGTTGTTAATTATTGAAATGATACAATATATATTAAAGAGGAAAATAAATGACAAATGTGCATTCATAAATATTTTAGTTAATGGTATATGAAATACATTATGTTAAATGAAACATAATTAATGGTGTGAAGTGGACACTCCAATAATGTCATGGCATGTTCTTTTTTATGTCCTGGTGTTTGATAATATGGACATTTTTTTGGATCGACTATGTTGTTTCCTTAGGCCTCCCCTTTGATGTTCTTTTCATATTTGGACTTAGGCATCATATCTAACTAGAATAATTTTCATTTTTTAGTTCACCAAATAGGCTTTCGTAGACATGAGATACTTGCTCCAATGTGTACACATGTGACATGTACATAGCAAAATCATGGTGTGCATGCAAGCAAGCTCATGAGAACATGGTAGGTATATTTTTGGAATTTTCCACAATCACACCACAATTCATCCAAACGAACTGCAAATCGGCCTGATGGTCACACTATATGATGCCTTTAATTGTGCATCTTCCAATGCTTTTGCAACAACTTTGGAGTAGACATGTTCGACAATCACCTTGGTTTCCACTTGCCTGTCTCTATTTGTGAAGCAATGGTTTAGCTTACAACCCAATCTCACAAGTCGCTCTACAATGGAAAATATGAATGTATATGCACAAATATCGATACACAACTATAAAAGTGTTTCGGTACACTTTGAAGATTTGTTTGTATTCTTGTTGCTGTGTTCATCACCTTCAAAGTCTTTATACATTCTTCATAAATGTGACCATTGAAGCTTTGCATTCTTCACTCTTTCATATAGTCGTTAGACGCTCAATATAGAAACAATTGATTATGATTGATCTTTGTGTGTCTTGAACATGTAAGACATTTTAAATTCTTTCCTTACACTCCTCAAATATGAACCTTAAGGCTTTAATTCTCTTTACTAGAATATCTCCTTAAACATGTCACGTTATTCTTCTCCTTGAATATGCTAGATGCTTGAAATAGAAACTTCTGCTTTGATGCAACCTGCATGTTCTTAGATCAATATAAGCTTTTCAAAATGTTTCTTTAACTGAATGTATTTGAACTTTGAAGCTAGAATCAATTCTACACTTGAATGTTTCCTTTACTTTATTGTTCATCATCTTCTATGTATTAGACGCTCAATAGAGAAATATTGCCTTTGATGAAATCTTCATGCCTTTAACCACTTTTTGTTCCTCAAATAGTTTCTTTATCTGAAGAAAATTTGACTTGAGGATTGAATGTTTCTTGACTTTAATATCTTCTCTAGCATTATTCATTTCCTTCTTCATATCATACGCTCATAAAGGAAAGTTCAAATTTGTGTTCAATACGTTGTATCACTTGTTTATGTTTTGAATAATATTTCTCTTTGTATATTTTCGTTTGTATGTCCTTGATATTACTTCACTCTTAATCTGCATAAATCTCACTTATCAACTTCATCTCTTTCCTATTGGGCACTCAATAAGGAAACTTTGAAATATAGTGTTATGATGCCCAATTTGCACGACCAAACACTTATCTTCCTCTCCCTAAGGTAGACACCTTCTTATTCCCATTCTTGCACCTTCTAAAGTGAGTTAACCTAACCTATCACTCTTCCTAAACCACTACATGTACTTAAAATTCCATTTGGTCCTTCTGCTCATATCTCCATTCCATTATACATCTAAAAATCCAATGCAAACTAGAAGGAGGAGCTACATCATTTAGTATTATAGTCGAGGTTCACAAGTTAAATTCTCCTACTTCTACCTTGTATTTTATTCAAATCCGTGTTGTTTTCTTGCAATTTGAGTTGTCTTGAACTATATTTGATCTTGTTTCATAGTTTATTTTTTTTTTAATTGAGGTTTAATCGGTTCAAATTTTAAATTCTACCTTGAACCTTCCATATCATGAGTTTAGGACTTCAACTATGTATTTCGTGTGTGCTTTTGTGTTTTTGAGTTTTATTTCAAATTTTAATTGGTGCATTCAAATTAATTTTGAGTCATTTTGATTTTGAAATTAATTACATGTTGTCTCAAGTCATGTGAATCCAAATTGTCTTCAATTCCGTGTAGTACATTTCTTCAAATTTTATTTCCTTGCTTTATCTGAGTCTCTTAACATACATTGATGTGCTCTAAAATTTGTGTGCATTTGAGTGTTTTTATTCTGAATTTGAGTTCTATACTTGTTAATATATCAATAACAAGTTCTTAGATTTAGATTTTATATTATGTCTTGAGTCATCTTTCATAATTTTGTTGAAATTCCTTAGGATTCTCACTAATCATTTTTCATATTTTGTAATTTGGCTAAAAACAAATTTATTACATAATGAATTTGGAGAAGGTTGATAAGCGGTTATGGATCTGAAACAAGTAAGGTGTGAGGAACAGTCTTTAGAAAAGGCACATCTAAATTCAAAAAGAAAAAAAGTAACATAAATATGAAAAGCCAGATATTGAAACATCTTAGTGCAATTTCATTATGCCCAGCACATTGAACCTGAAATGTTTCATTGATCATTTTTTTGTCCGATACCGTATTGACCTGAAATCAATGAAAATGATCTTAAATTTTGAGGATTAAAATTTTAAAACCAGATTATTTTTCTATTAAAAAATATAAATTGGCTAAGTCACATTGCACAATTTCTTAGTTGATTGTTTTTGTTAATCTACTCTAGATCCTCTCTTAGGTTTCGACATTTTATGTGATTCCTTTTGTTGTATTCTTTAATTCTAGCTTGTCAATTCCTTCTAAAATCTGTGTTTGTAAAATCTATAATCCATTTGAGAAGTCCAAATTGCAAATTGAGTTATTAAATTTTAATTTCTTAACCTCTTCTTGGAGTGGATGACATCTTTGGTTATTAAGAGTGGTGATTGGTTAAGTCATCAACTTGACAAGGTGAAAAATAGATAACAAATGTTGAATTCCCTAAGGAGAGCAAGCAAGTGGACGACTTGGAGAGGAGAGACAAACACTTGGAAGATTAGCATTAGGATATTATAATTGTAAAATTCTGTGATTGTATTTCTTTGAGTTGTAATTGTACTAAACCTTTAATTAGTGGATTAATAATTTGATTAGACGGTGAATGTGTCTCAAAATTCCAAAGGTGCCATTGAGCCTCACCTAAGAGTTGTGCAGTTTAAACTTTTTGCAAGCTTAATTTCTAGTGTTTTTTAAGTTTCTTTTTATTTTTTTAGGAAGCATCTTACTTGTGTTTAAAGCAATTTTTATTTAGAAAGAAATTTGTGAAGTGCACTTGAAAAGGGTATGGCTAGGAAATACTTGGTATTTAAGTAATCCATAGTGATCCACTTTTCTTTCCTGTGAACTTACCTTGTGTGTTGAGCTTCTTTCTTAGAAAAAATCTTGTAACACAACTTCTTAAAGATGTTTAAGCATATTTCATTAAATAAAAGGAAAAAGGAAATTTTTGAAAGAATGAGATGTCACACTTGCCAATCTTGAGGAGAAATTTAGAATCTTTCATCTTAGAGAATAAATAAAAGAGCTTATAAAAATAGGAAGAAAATTTATCAAGGGAAAAAGAATTTATAAGAAAAGAGATAGAGTTTAGAGAAAAAGTACAATCTCTTAGAAAGAAAGAAAAAGTTCAATCTAAAAAAGATTAACATGAGGTAATTCAAACTATAGAGAAATAAAAAATACAACCTCCTAAGAACCTAGAAAAAGAAAGAAGAGAGAGAAAAGAAAAAGAGAGAAAAGAAATTTTGAACTCCTCTTTCTTAAAATAAATCTTGTGTTGGTTTGCCAAAAGAAAATAAACAATTTCTGAAAAATGGCAACCTCATAGGATAGAATAAATAAATAAAAATAAAGCTTCTTATGAAAACGTGTACTTCTGTTATAAGTATATGTCTTTTAGAAGTCAGAAGTTTCTTAATTATTCCTTGATGAACTTTGTTCTTCTTGAAAAAAATTGTAAATATACCAGTTGATCTGTTTGGTGTTTGTTTTAGATGGGCCTTTGATCCTGAAGGATAAACATAAGTCCCAAGCAATAATAACACTGTTGTCTGGAATCAACCCTGTAGATATGAAGATAGATCCTCTCAAACGAGAGGAGATGATGGAAACCGTCCAACCACAAACAACCACATAATAGGGAGGATGAAGACCTATAGTTTGTGTATAAACTTACTTGAAACTATGAGCCTAATTGGGCTTTTGTCTATCTTTGTAGGCCCAATCAAGAGGATAACTATAGGATGAAGAAATGTACAAAGCATATCCAAGAAGACCTCCAAGTCATTAAAACATTAACTAGAGTTTGGGTCAGAAGAACACAAGAAGACTGAGTTTCGACTAACTTCATAAGAGACTAGTCAATATTACTGTTGGGCCAAACTTTAGCTTAGATAATTGTATAAAGTAGTTTAGGATTTCATAGACCATGTATTTGGCTTAGTAACAAAAAATAATTGGGCAAAGTAGTGTAGGTTTTGAACCCTGCATTTGGACCAAGAGTAGAATATTGTTAGAATGGGTAGCATGAGCCATCTAAGGTTACATTTGGGCTTCCTTAAGCCCAATGTAAATCATAGACGTTCTAAGGTAGCTACACACATATGAATGACGAAATTACCATGTGTTTCACATGGATAACACATGGAGAGTGTGACTTGCCACATGGAACACTCTCATATCTAGATCTAAGGTTTATTTTGAATTTGACTCTCTTTTGGGCTGACCCTAGCACAATAAATAAATGTGCTAGCCTCTTGTATATTCATATTATGAAATATAATGTTATGGTGCCCAATCCTCTTGTATATTCATATTATGAAATATAATGTTATGGTGCCCAATTTGCATGGCCAAACACTTGTTTTTCTCTCCCTAGGATAGACACCTTAATCTCATTCTTACACCTTTTAAAGTGAGTTGACCTAACCTCTCACTCTTCCTAAATCAATACATTTACTTCAAATTCCATTCGCTACTTCTGCTCATATCTCCATTCTAAATCCAATGCAAGCTAGAATGAAGAACTACATCAAAAATCCCCAAAATAACATTTATTAAGGGAATAACACTACTTAGATATCAATATTTCTTGATCTCGAGGCCTATCCAAGTAAAAATCAAAATAAAATATTATAAATAGAATAATGTTTAAAAGAGAGATATGTTTATTGATTATGCATTTATTTCTCTTGATATATCTAATTAATTTGAAGGTCAAAGTATATTTTTTGCAAGTACGTCATTCTCATCTTGGCAGAAACAATGATCAATCTAAAAAAATTACAAAGAATCAGGTCTCGACTCCAAGCATAGAGAAGAAGCAGATAAATTATGCACCATGCACCATCGTATTGAAACAAATATAATCTGTTTGGGTCGCTTAACTCTTGTAGTCTATGGTAGTGGCTTCAACAACTTAAGTGTGGAGCTGTGAGAGTCTGAAGTTCAAGCACAAGCAGCAGGGAGAGAATGGAGAAGCATAAGTGAAGGGTGAAGCACATAGAAGAGAGAGAAATGACATTGTTTGTCAAGAAGACTGTGTTGAAGGGTGAAGTAAAGATGTGATGAATTCAAAGGCTTTAACATTGTGCAACGACTCTTTAGTCAAATACTATTGTTGTTAGACAAATATTTTTAATGTTTTAGCAGATATGTATGAGAAATGGATAAAATGAGTAGTGAAAGGACAAAAAAGACAATGAAGTAAAATATGAATGAAAACTGGGCCTCATGTGATTTTGGATATTTAGAAATATTGCAGAAGGAGTATCCAAAATCCGTCCTCTCCCGCCATGGCCACCAACACTCATTTCATCCTTTCACTCCCACCACGTTACGCCTTTTCTATTTCCTCATCTTCTTTCCCGTTTCTTCCAACAAACACCACACTCTCTTTCTCTCTCCTTCGCCTTCGATCCCTTCCTCTTTCCCTCAATTTCCGTGCCTCCTTCTCCTTCAAGTCCCCTACCTCAACCATTCGCGCATTCTCCGACGCCGAGGAGGACGACGAAGAAGAAGATGACGATGAAGAAGAAGACGAAGACGATGACGATGACGTTGCTGCCGACGAATACGACGACGTATCCGCTGATGCTCCCGACGAAGACGCCGGTGTGTTCGCTCGCCACGACGGATTCAAGTGGCAGAGAGTCGAGAAGCTCTGCAACGAAGTCAGGGAGTTCGGCGCGGATATCATCGACGTCGACGAGCTGGCCTCCGTCTACGACTTTCGCATCGACAAGTTTCAGGTTCGTTAAACGTTTGTTCCTCTTCGTTACGAGAAATTTCCTCGGGTTGAAACGTGTGTGGATGAGGTTTTTTTGGTTTGCTTGAGTTTCAGCGGCAGGCGATACTGGCGTTTCTGAGAGGCTCGTCGGTGGTGGTTTCCGCTCCGACGAGCAGCGGCAAGACGCTGATTGCGGAAGCCGCGGCGGTGGCCACGGTGGCTCGGGGACGGCGAATATTCTACACGACGCCGCTCAAGGCGTTGTCCAATCAAAAGTTTCGCGAATTTCGGTGTGCAATGATTAAAATCTGCATTTGATGTGTTTTGCTTTGGTCAGTGTGTAAATGTGAGGAAGAGTTACTGCTATACTATTTATTTGGAAGCTGAATTGTTGCTGGTTTTTGTTGCGGATTTTCAGTGAGACTTTTGGTGACAGTAATGTTGGCCTTCTTACGGGTGATTCTGCCGTGAACAAGGATGCTCAGGTTTTGATTATGACCACGGAGATATTGCGCAACATGTTGTATCAGAGGTACATTGCATTCAAATATGGGGAAATTAGCTATTTGATACTTGAGTCTTTGCTATTGTGCTGTAGAAGTGGTTGGGGATTGTGGTTTTGTAATGTCTAGTTTCCAATTTCATTAATAGCTCTATATCGATGAGGCTGGTGCGAGATACTTAGGAAGTTGAGAAGGTCGTGTTGCACAAGAAGTTAGAAGTAGTTGCTGCATTGTTGTTTTGAGCTAGGAGAAGTTTAGTATACATATCCAGTGATTTTTATCTTCGGTGAGCTTTCTTTTAAGCTATCTTATTACATTTCCAAGTGACACCCCTAGAATACTTTAGTTAGGGATGTGATTGGTGAGTAAATTCTGGAATTTAGTATTCCTAGAAATACTTTTAAAAAAAGTAGAAGTGGGAATGGAATTTAATAGGTAGCATAGAAATGAAATTTACTATATATACCCATGAAATTGCAATGTACCCAGCCCTCCACATTTAAATATAAAGTAAAACAAGATAGTACTACTTTCATTGGAATCAACAATACCCAAGAGTGCTTTTTTAAAGCTTATGAAAAACTTGGGAATGTAACATTTCAAAGTTCACATTCGTAGTGAAACAAACACACTCTAACCTTGTGTTTAACAATTTGATTATGAGAATGTCATCGTCACTGTTATTTGTTCCCAGATGAAGTTTTATTATTATTATTATCTGTTCTGGCTCAAAGACTTTTCTGGATTATATTAAGTTTGAAGAGTTTATCTCTCTCCTTGAACTTTGAACCGGTCCAAATAAAATTCGATACCTTTTTCTTCTAATGTCCTTCCTTTTTATTAGGCCTTGAATAAAAACTGAAAAGTCCCTATAACAGCAAAACAGATTGATTATCTTCTAAGGGTCAATTGTAGGTTTTTTACTAGAATTGTGATTTGAGAGGGTTGTTATTCCATGAATATAGCTGAGATCAAATGAATCACTTCCTGTGATCCCCCTTTCTGGGTATAGGCAAGGTTTTAGGATGACTGCTGCATTTTATTTGGTGGTTTCTTTATCGCCTCAATCCTGTCACGTGATGTTACCTTCAGTCATTATTTGACGTAGGACGTTCCAAATCCGAGATTCATACCCCGTATGGATTTTTTTCCGTATACCCACATAGTTATGAGCCTTCCCAAATTCCGGATAGGCCCAGGATGGCACATTATCAAATTGATTCTTTGATCCTATCTCCTCTACTTTCGGTGTTGATAATTTGTCATTTGTATCAACATTTGCGAACATGAGCAATTATTGACTGCTGCTTTTCTTGCAGTGTTGGTAATGTTTCTTCTGGACATGGACTTGTAAATGTTGATGTGATTGTTTTGGATGAAGTTCATTACCTTAGTGACATATCTCGCGGTACAGTCTGGGAGGAGATTGTAAGCATGATTTATTCTCTTTTGCATGTTACATAAGTTGCTCAAGTTTTCTTATTTATTCATGCATGTTTGGACTAAATCTGCAGGTTATTTATTGCCCAAAAGTAGTTCAACTAATTTGCCTGTCAGCAACTGTTGCAAATCCAGATGAGTTGGCTGGCTGGATTGGTCAGGTATTCAGATTGTGCTGGTGATGTAAGATAAGAAACGGATCACTAGAGAACCAGTTACCCTGCATAATATATAAATGAAGGACAACGAAATGAAACTTACAATTTAGCTAAAAATATTCATGTCCTACAATCAAGGATAATGACATGTTAATTTTGTTGAAGCATCTAGATTATGGATGGTATTGTATTATTTTTATGTATTTGTACTGTATGTAATAAAATGCCAAGCTTCAAATTGGGACTGAAAACCTGCTTAAATTTGACAAGTGTCAAGCATGTAACATCAGTTTCAGCATAAAGCTTATGTCACCATCGAAGATTTTTTTCTGTTCTTAGGCATGAAAGATTTTTCACAATTTAGTTGGAAACATCTGTAAATTTTAATTGTAGATAATTCATTTAAATATTTCCCTGGCCAAATATTGTTTTTAAGGAATTTATAGAGTTGATCATGTTGATGGACTTTTGGACAGTTCGGGATATGTAACATAGATTCAATGCTTGAAATTGCTAATATTCTATCCATTTTTCAAGTACAGGATCCTGAACTCTGCAATTAATGTGATGCCTTGTTATTGAACTTTATTTATTAAATTTGTTTTCATGCTATATTTGGGGAGAAAGGACTAGTTAAATAAATTACGTCATTTTATGTAAAATTAGCTCCCTTTAGAGTGACTTCTATAATTATGGTTTCATGTTGTGTGATGTAAGTTTATCACAGGTATTGTGTTCAGTACAGTTTCATCTTCCCTGACTGATGGAACTGTATCTAGTGAAAGAATTCAAACAGCAAATTAAATATAGTTTTCTTTAATTTTATTTGGTTATCTACCTAGGCTGTAACCTCTGCAAAATGTTTTGGCTTTCAGATTCATGGTGAAACTGAATTGGTAACATCGTCAAAACGCCCAGTTCCATTGACTTGGCATTTCTCTATGAAGAATTCCTTATTACCACTTCTTGACGAGAAAGGAACACATATGAACAGGTGCTATCTAGGATCCTCATTGCATTTATTCAGTTTAGTTGTTATGTGCTACATATATATTCTATATCTGTAAAAGCCTTTTTTATCGGTAAACTTTCCTATTTGTTTTCATTTTACAACATTAGAATTGCTAATGGCCTAAGAGTCAAACTTGTTTGAAGTTGGTCTCTGGCAGTTATACTTTCTGTCTTTTAGGTATGTGTAAGTGTTCATATTGGACCTACTATTGGTTAGTTCTAAAACCCAATTTAAGCAGCAAAAAGAATCAATTTTTGTTATTTATGAGCCCCAAGTGCATGTTTGGTTTTGGCGTTTGAAAACCCAGATCTAGTTTTGGATGTGACAAATTAAAGTTACTCAAATTAGATTCCTTCGGATATGGGTAGAGGATTCACGTTTGACTTGATCTGATGTGAAACCAAACAAGCACTAAGTTTGATGACGTCCTTGCCAAGTGAACTTTTTTTTTCTAATTCCACATAATACTCCCCCTAACATATGCATACGATGGAGGATGTCTGGTTATGGGATAGAACTAAATATTCGACACTGAAATTTAGATAATTGAATTGTGGATGCTGATCATATGATATGTTAAAGGCTGCTGTTCAAAGGTGATTATTCCAAGTATTTCCTGGCCCACAGTGACACTTATTGTCAATATGGGGCTGACGAGAATGGTAAGAGGCTTGGATTAGCATGAAATATGGATTTGGCTGCTCTGAAGTGCAGGAGTTTAATGCATAGTGTGCTTCAATAACAATAGCTGACAAGGTTAACTGGATGAATTTTTGTCTATTAATAAGGCAAGGGCTGATATCCCTGAGATATTTTGCATAAAAGGCTACCATTGTATCCAATTTAGGTTAGTACTAGTGTTGTTAACTAGTGATTGATCAAGCAATGTTGTGGACTGTGGTAGTGATTGTTGCAGCATCAGTGTTCGTATAGAATTGTTTAAGCAAACAATACATCAATGTCACTGGTGGTGGTGGTGGCGGTCTGCAGCAATAGCTTTGGTGGCATAATTCGTACTATTGATTGTGATAGTTATTTATATATTTGATATGATCAATATGAGAACACTAACATAATGATAACTGCAGAGTTCTACGGAATTGATTAATGGTTGTTTTATAGTGAATATACAAGTATCAAGTGTTCTTTCAAAAAGAAAATGTGAAGGATATAACTATTCTGATATAATATAGATAGCAACAAAAGTGAACTGCTATGAATTATTTATTTTTTAGCTACTGTAAACAACTAAATAATGGAGATTGTCATCTTGTTTTATTTACTGAATCGAATAAAAATGGAAACTTAGTTTCTTCTTTTATTTAAAGCAGGAAGCTGTCATTCAATTATTTACAACTTCAAGCTGCAGGGGCTAAAGCTTACAAGGATGATTGGTCTAGAAAAAGGAATTCCCGGAAACGGGGATCACGCTTTAGCTACGATAGTGATGATAGCATGTTTGAACAACGTTCTCTTTCAAAGAATGATATAAATGCCATTCGTCGATCACAAGTAAGGCCTCGGAATCAAATTCTCTTTACACTCCGTACTCTATGATTATATGGGACATCTGTTCCCCGTCTTTCATAACTTACTATCTTCATGTTGAAGTGGTAGTGTGGGATTTTTACTACTTTTTATGTATCCAATAATCATTCATTAATATTGAATGTACAATCTAGGTTGTGATATCCACTTGGGCTAACAGCACTCTTATTTTGTTGAATAAATAAGATTGATGTATTTTGTATTTATAATAATGGGCATACATTCTTATGGAGTATGTTCTTAATCTTTTTCAGGTTCCTCAAGTAATTGATACATTATGGCAACTTCAGTCCAGAGATATGCTGCCAGCTATTTGGTTTATTTTTAGCAGGAAGGGTTGTGATGCAGCTGTGCAATATCTAGAAAATTGCAAACTTTTAGATGAGTGTGAATCAAGTGAGGTTGAACTAGCCTTGAAGAAGTTCCGCAAGCTGTATCCTGATGCTGTCAGAGAATCATCTATAAGAGGACTTTTGCAAGGGGTTGCCGCACATCATGCTGGATGTCTACCTTTGTGGAAGGCATTCATAGAAGAGCTGTTTCAAAGAGGACTTGTTAAGGTTGTTTTTGCTACAGAAACCCTGGCTGCTGGAATCAATATGCCTGCCAGAACAGCTGTTATTTCATCCCTCAGCAAAAGGGGTGATAGTGGGCGTATACCATTAAGCTCAAACGAACTGCTTCAGATGGCTGGGCGTGCAGGACGCAGAGGCATTGATGAAAGTGGTCATGTAGTGCTCATCCAAACTACTAATGAAGGTGCTGAGGAGGGCTGCAAAGTTCTTTTTGCTGGACTAGAGCCTCTAGTGTCACAGTTTACTGCTTCATATGGAATGGTTTTGAATCTTCTTGCTGGTGTGAAAGCCATTCAGTGGTCAAATGAATCAGGTAACATGAAACCTTCCACGGGGAGAACTTTGGAAGAAGCTAGGAAATTAGTTGAGCAGAGTTTTGGGAATTATGTTAGTAGCAATGTAATGCTGGCTGCTAAAGAGGAACTTGATAAAATTGAGAAAGAAATTAAGTTGCTGATGTTAGAAACTACTGATGAAGCTGTAGATAGAAAAACCAGGAAGGCCTTAGCACCACGGCAATACAAGGAAATTGCAGAATTGCTGGAAGATTTAAGATCAGAAAAGCGTGTTCGGTCTAAATTGCGCAAACAGGTGGAAGCAAAGAGAATGTCTGCCCTGAAACCTTTGTTGGAGGAGCCCGAAAGTGGACATTTACCATTTTTGTGCTTGCAGTATAGAGATTCTGAAGGAGTTGAACATTCAATTCCTGCTGTGTTTTTGGGCAAGGTTGACTCCCTCGATGCTTCAAAACTCAAAACTATGATTACTTCTGTTGATTCTTTTGCATTGAATTTAGCAGAAGTAGAGCCAAGTGTTGCAGATTCTGCTGCACGGAATAAAGATCTTAAACCTTCATATCATGTGGCTCTTGGTTCAGATAACACTTGGTATCTATTTACAGAAAAGTGGGTTAAGACGGTATATGGGACAGGCTTTCCTAATGTTCCATTGGCTCAAGGGGATGCTCGACCTCGAGAAATTATGAGCACTCTCCTTGATAACGGTGATATGAATTGGGATAAGCTTTCTCACTCTGAGCATGGTGGTTTATGGTTCATGGAAGGATCTCTTGATACATGGTCTTGGAGCTTAAATGTTCCTGTTTTGAGTAGCTTGTCAGAAAATGACGAGCTACTACTAAAGTCTCAAGATTACAAAGATGCCATTGAATGTTACAAGGATCAGAGAAATAAAGTTGCACGGTTGAAGAAAAAAATATCTCGTAGTGAGGGCTATAAAGAATATTTTAAAATTCTAGACGCAGTCAAGTTTGTTGAGGAGAAAATCAAGCGCCTGAAGAATAGATCTAAACGTTTGATTAATAGGATCGAACAGATTGAACCCTCAGGTTGGAAGGAGTTTATGCAGATTAGCAATGTCATTCATGAAATCAGAGCCTTAGATATTAATACACATGTCATATTTCCACTTGGTGAAACCGCTGGTGCAATTCGAGGAGAAAATGAGCTATGGCTTGCGATGGTTCTTCGCAATAAAATTTTACTAGATCTAAAACCTCCACAACTCGCTGCAGTGTGCGCAAGTTTAGTGTCTGTGGGTATCAAAGTCCGACCCTGGAAAAGTAACAGTTACATTTACGAGCCTTCCGCAACTGTAACCAAATTTATAACCTTATTAGATGAACAAAGAAATGCCTTATTGGCATTGCAGGATAAACATGGGGTTACAATCTCTTGCTGTTTGGATAGCCAGTTTTGTGGCATGGTTGAGGCCTGGGCTTCTGGGTTGACTTGGAGAGAAATAATGATGGATTGTGCAATGGATGATGGCGATTTAGCTCGTCTCCTTCGCCGGACCATTGATATCTTAGTTCAGATTCCAAAGTTGCCAGATATTGATCCATTGTTGCAGCGCAATGCAAAGGCTGCTTCTGCTGTCATGGATCGGCCTCCGATAAGTGAACTTGTGGGGTAATCTCTCTCTCTAAAACCATTTATTTGTAGATTTTGTATAATTCATTTTTAACAATGCTTTTATGATGTTATTATAATCATTAATATTATTATTAACAAAAATTTATGGGAATGGAAATTGCTCCATTCCAATGTAAATCGAACCAAGCTGGTTTTCACTTGGGCTAATTCTTATTTGGGCTAATTCTTATTGGCATGATAATATCATTGTTGTTAAAAATACGTCAATTTACAATTTATATTAAATTAAAATTTGTATCCTTTAGGTATATACGTAGTTTTTATTTGTATATCAATTACAATATTAAGTTATGATGTACTTGTATGGCGTAGGTGTCTTCTTCTGTAAATCTGTTATAATGTAAAATATTTAATAAATTAAATCAAATTTATCAACTGTCGCAATAAGATTCATAATAATAAGTATTTTAAAATTATGAAATAGCAATACTAGTAAATTGATTGTAGAGAAAACAATTAAATAAAAATTAATTTATTAAATATTTGCTTGACTTCAATTAGTAGATATTTATAGTATCCTTCTCCAATTGCTATAGGTCTTAAGTTCCTCAACTCGGGAAGTGTCATGGTAAAAAATGTACAAATAATGATTTTGTTGTCAAAAACTTATTTTATATTTCTAGTTAATATTTATTTTAGTAAAAAGTACCAATTGAGGTAAACAATTATTTCAATTCAGGGCATTCTCAAAATTTAAGATTGTTAGCATAAGAATAAAATTTAACTCATGTTCCAAGATCATTTTATATTGATATCTAATCACTAGAGCGTTTTCAATTAAAGATGTTTATAATATTTATTTATAAACAAAAATGTTATTTTAATGTGGATTCTTTATGTATGAGTTGTTTAAATTTAAAGAGTTTTTAATTTTAAGCAATTTATATATGTGAGACTGGGATTTTTATTTTCAAGCAATTTCATTGAAGATGTAGTTATGAATTTATATGACTTTATGCTTTGTTTAATTTAGTAAAGGAAGTAGAAGACAGAAATCAAAATATAATGATTGATTGAGTTTGATTCCAAGAAATATAATGAAAATAAGGATTTAAATATATTCAAATGAAAGGGAGAATGTGTACCATAAATGGTATAAATATTCTAAATAAAAGTAACCATGATTAAAAAATAAGACTTTATTTTTCCGAAATAAAATGTTTCTTATATTTTTTTTTCTCCAATTTGAGAGAAAATAAATTTGTGCAGTTCCCTTAAATTTTTCTTTCGCCTCTTATTTTTACTTGTACCAAATGAGTCAAAATACACTAGTCTTTTCTCCTTTTAAATTGATGTGGTGTTTTTTTTTGTTTATTTAGTTTAATCTCTATTTAAAAAAATAATTTAATCATTTATGCTTTTTAAAGTGATTTAATTCAGTTCTCTGTCGTTTTCAATTACACTTTCTTCTCTCTTTTTTCATCACAATTTACTTTTGGTTTCTGATCCGCCGGAGTTGTAACTATATCCAAACCTCCTCTTTCATTGGTGTTTTATAACATGTATTTACTATTAAAATAAAATATAATTAGATATTATAAATATTATATATAATTAGTTATTTTGTTTCGAAATATTAAAGATATTATATACCATTACTTATTTTGATTTCTTTTATGTTCAATGAATTTTTTTCCTTGTGGTATTAAAAGTGATTTTTTTTTCAATCATCTCAATATTTTTTTTGTTTTTCTCCCATGGATGTCATGGATGAAAACTTTAATGTCTCATGAGTGTTTTTAGTGATATGATTATGTCTGCTAGTCATTTTTATGATAAGTTAGTTTTTCTTACTATTTCTATCAATTCTTTGTTTAAAGGTAGACAAATCATTGATTTAGGTGGCAATACTCATATTGCTTTCCTTGTCATGTTTTCAATCTAATAGATGTTAATTATAAGACTCTTATGTTACATGTTATTTTGTAGTAGTTATTAGTGTTGTTCAACTTTCTCCTACACTAGTGCTTTATAATGATTTTTATGTACCTCAATTTAATTTTAGTTTGTTATTTGATCTCATGGTTGGTTTCTCATCTGAATCCACCATGCACAACACCTTAATTAGGGGAAGAACACCACTCATGCAATTCAATTTTTTTTTTAAATCCCTTATCCAATGTCAAAATTTTCACAAATTCTCCATCTTTAGTATTTACAAATTAACTAGATCATCGCTCCTTGGATGTGAACATCCTAATAAGTGATTCTTTATTTTCATTCAAGCATCCCAAAGTCAAATAAGAGGTGGCAAAATGAGTATTGATTGATCTTATCAATTTTATTCCTTTAGTATATTTGTGCAACAAGGCATAAGACCAGTTCTTGGATAGATGTAGGTTGTGATTTTCTTACCATTGTCTCATGATGGAGTGATATTTTTTCTCAAAATCTTCCAACATTAAATTAATGTAGTGAGTCGCACAAGGTGTCCAATACAACTTTTGTCTTATAATTTGTTGCATTATCGGTTACAATTTAGATGACTTTCTCTTCCCTAACCTCCTCAACAACATCATCCATCATCATGAAATTTTTCCAGTTGTCTTTCATATGTCTGAAGCATAAAAAAGACTATCCCCATTAGACTATTTACTAGAAAATTAAGTATAGTCATTCTCTTCCTGTTAATCCATCCATTTCTTTCCAAAATAATTTATGTTCTTCCATAATCATATTAGTCTTTTCAATGTGTTGCTTATTTCACTCTAATTTCATGATATGATGGTGGCTGACACCATGTTTAGCAACTAACTCAAGCATCCTCTTGAATTCTCCATTATTTGCTACAATAAATGGAATAATTATTGTAGAAAAATAGAGCATTTTCTTGACATGTGTAACATCCTTTTTTACCAATCTAACTAATATAACAACATCCAATATCTAATTAAATATTTACATATATATACATCTCAGTCATACAATATTTTAAAATATATCCATCTTCATAGGGATTTTAATATATACATAACTTAAAACAAAATATCAAACAAACATAAGTTGCTCCATCAACTTAGAGTTGACCTATATCACCTGAAACATCACTTGCTATTGTGTACATACACGATCATCACAGATACAAAAAAAACAAACACAACACAAACAAAAGGGTAAACTAACTATTTCTAAAACTTCTAATATAAATGTCACTTTAAATAACAAACATCAATTTATCAATTCTCATACATTTTCTAAAGCAATCAAGTGTCTATAATGATTCAAAATTCATATTTCTCATGTCAAACTTTCACTGACTAACATACATAGACACTTCACTCTACTTCCGGAAGACTCGTGCATCGACTTAGACTCAGAGATATGCACGTGTCATACTACCTCAATGTGAAATCCACACAACTATGCACATAATAATCTCAATATCATATAACTTCATATGATAGGGTTAATTCATATGATGTGTAAGACCAAATTATATTTCAAACCGCAGACAAAATACCTCTTTCTATGCCAATCTCTATTCAATGCACATTCTAAGTATCTCAACCCAATATTTTCTTTCTTGAAAATACTATGTCTTCATCACATTTTTCGCATCTCATATCTCATAACATGCCTAATTAAATCATTAAATCACACCAAAACTCAAAAATTCAATCAAAACAAATTTTATTTAAAAATCACATAAAATAAATAAACTAAAATATTTTCTATTAAATATATAATTGAATTCACATAAAATTTAATTTAAACAAAATAAACAATAATAAAACATAAGCAAATCTTAAAATTTAAGTTTTTTTTTTCATTTTTTTAGCTTAAGCGAAAATGGGTCTTGCTTGAGCGAAAATGGGTCTCGCTTGAACAAAAATGGACCCGAGAGCATCATATTTTTTCACTCATTTTTGCTTGAGCGAGAAATTTCTCTCTTGAGCATGATATTCATTAAATAAGTTTCCTAAAAATTGATCTTTATAACATTTTTCACCAAAAATTTACAATCAAACGTGTATTTCATAAACCTATAATATTAAAATAAAATATATTTAATAAGAATTATTGAGGTACTCTCAAAGAGCTAATATATCAACCTATATATCTATATATTCATTATCTTTAAATCAAAGTCACTCAAAATGAAACAATTAATACTCATCAATCGTTATACCTCAAAGGATTCATAATGCAATTCAATTCAATTCATAGTATTATTCAACACTTTCAATCTCATATAAAACACATTCAATAACTCATTCAGATCAAAATCAACATATACTATACAAAATTAACAAACTCAACAATTTCACATTAAATTTCAAGCAATACACTATTTTACCAAAAAAATAATTCTACAAGAATATTTGAATCTGGTGGCCACGTTGTCCTCCACGTCAAGATTTTCTAGTCTAAGGTTCTATTTTGAGCAGGTGTGCTCACAAAAAGGTTCAATTCTTCAAAGGCTCAAGGATAGTTTAACCTGCACCACGGAGTCCATATCAAAGATCTAACTATATCACTAGAACTTTGAACTAACAAGGACTAACCCTAAAGCTAGAAACACCACATGTAAAGCCTATACCAAAGATAATCTAACAAGTTTAAAATTAACTTAAAGGAAGAAGGAGCAAAAATAAATTTACTTTAACTAAACTTTTGATCGAACAGTTTTGTAGTATTTGCTGCAAAGAATCCAATGGTGGACTCTGAATGTCAGTATGATGAAAGAGGAGTTCAAAAAGTTAGAGAAAAGGCAGAGGAAAGAAAAAGAGAAAGTTTAGAGAGATGACGATTCTTTTAAAATGAAACTTGAATAACTGATTTTTCTATTTATATACTTTTTTCACTTTAATAATAACATATTCATGTGTCATTTTGAATGTACCACGTTTGCTCCAAAGCTATTTTTTAGGTCCTTACATTCCTTCCAACAAGAAAAATTTTTGTCCTCAAAAATTGACTTTACAGAAAAGAGATAGGGATAGGTTTCTCTAATGGTTACTTCTATTTCCCTAGTTGTATTAATAGACTTATCATCCCATCCCACTTTCACCATACTGATGGTCTTGCCTATGAGTTGTTTACTTTGATGATCTTCAATTCTAACTGGTTTATCCTCAAAATATAAGTATCTCCTTGAGTTGAACATCCTTCATCTCCAACACATTACTAGAATCAGATATATACTCCCTCCGTTGAGACATATGGAAAATATTATGTAGGAATCTTAACTGGGGAGGTAAATCAATCTCATAAGCTACTAAACCTAACATTATCAGAATCTGATAAGATCCAATAAAGTTTAGGAGATAACTTCCTCGATTTAATAGTTCGTCCTACATTCTTGGTAGGTGTTACTTTCAACAATACATTCTCTTCAATTGCAACCCCAACAGTCTTCTCTTATAATCTACATAAAAAATTTGTCTACTTTGAGAAGATTTCATCCTCTCTTGAATCTGCTTTACCTTTTAAGTGTTCTACTAAAGTAACTCTGACCCGACCAAAATTGTCTCGTCATTCTGATACCAGTACAAAGGAGTGTTGTTGCACTTCCTTGCATACCAAGCTTTATGTCATCCCAACTACCAAGATGATCAAATACACACTTCTTCAACAACTTCTAAAGGTTGGATCGTTCTATCTTACTGTCTATCTTTTAGAGGATGATATGCATTGTTTGCCAAAAATTGGAAGGTAACCTATAATCTCTATCAGAAACAATGTTGAAAGGCACTCCATGAAGTCTCACAATCTCTTTGATATACAATTGTGTCAGTTTGGCTATAGATATCCTCAATTAATGTTATCATATCTTCAAAGAAAAGACCACAACTACTAACTCTAAGTGATGACTAGCATAATTTCTTTCATGAACTTTGAGCTACCTTGAAGTATAGATCACTACTTTCTCCTCCTGCATCAAAACACAACCCAATCTCCGGTGGCAGACATTATAGTAAAACTCAAAAGTTTTTCATGTATAAGGAATTACCAACACTGGAGCACTAGTCAATCTTCTCTTCACTTCTATAAACTATGCTCGCACCTATCAATCCAAGTAAAATTTTGATCCTTGTGAGTTAATTGTGTCAAATGTGCTACTACCCTAGAAAAATCTTCAATGAACTTCTGATAGTAGCCATCTAAACCCACAAAACTCCTTACCCCTATAACTGTCTCAGGGCATCTGCATTAAAGCATGGTTCCACCTTAGTTGAATTCACTTAGATTCTCTGAGTTGATATCACACGTTTTAAAAAAGTTCACTTCCTTCAACCATAAATCACACTTAAAGAATTTAACATACAATCATTTCTTCCTCAAAATCTCCAACACTATCTTTAGATGTTTCTCTAATAACTCTCTAACTTGTTTTCTTCAATTGAATTGGGTCCATTCTATAAGTTGCCATTGATAATGGTATAACTTTAGGCACTAGACCAATGTAAAATTCTACTTTTCTCTTAGGAGATAATCTCACGACTTCATCTATAAACACATTTATAACCTCCCTATTACTAGTATATTCGTTACTTTTTGTTTTCTTCATTAATTTCCATATAAGTTAATATTACAAAACATCTTTCTCCTATTTTAAACTCACTCCAAACACTCTGAGTAGACATCAACTCTAATTCCTTGGAGTTTGGAAACATTTCCTTATATTGATCACAATCCATGAGAATGTGATAGGTAGATAGCCAATCTATCCCTGGAATAACATCTAATTATTCTCCTACGTACTTGACACAAAGGAGTGTGTCGATTTTGAATCATACAATGTTTTCATATTTTTATTAGTTATACAACCTCCACCCTGCAGTAAACCTTTGGTTTTATCCATGTTTATGCTTGGAAAAGTAGATTCGAGATTGGAAAAGTAGTTCCAATTTTTGGATGGAAAAGTAGATTCGTGTTTGTTCTCGGAAAAGTAGTCAAGATCAAAAAAGTAGATATGTTTTTGTGCTCAGAAGAGTAGATCCAATTTTGGGTGGAAAAGTATATTTGTGTTTATGCTAAAAAAATTAGATTCGATTTTGGACGAAAAAGTAGATATGTGTTTGTGCTCAGAAAAGTAGATCCGAAATTGGAAAAGTAGATTCGATATTGGGCGAAAAAGTAGATCCGCGTTTTTGCTAAAAAAGGAGATCTGATATCAAAATGGTATATCATATTTTTGGACGGAAAAGTAGATTCGTGTTTGTCTCAAAAAAGTAGATCCGAGATTGAAAAAGTATATCCAATTTTGAGTGGAAAAGTAGATCCGAGATAAAAAAAAGTAGATCGATTATGAAAAAACTATCCATAAAAAGATGTACATGAATATTTAAGTAAACACAATTTATTCATTAAGAATGACCTCGTTAAAAACCCTTATATTTAAGGGAAAAGGGTGTCATTGTATGTTCTAAGACAAGTAAATAAAATTGATCATCAAAGAAATAAAATTCAACTAAAATAAAATTTATGACTAGTTGCATTCCATGTTCTCGGGATTATTCCCCCATCAAGAGTTTCCAGTTGATACGTTCTGTAGTCCAACACTTCTATGATCTTGTATGGTCATGATCATTTAGGAGATAATTTATTTTCTACCTGATATGGATGAGCTCTTTGCAACACCAGGTCAACAACTTTGAACTTTTGGGGATTCACCTTGGTTTTATACCTCTTCTCGATCCTTCTTTTTAGCGCTTTAGAAAGTATTTGAGCTTTGTCTCGGACCTCATCAATCAAGCCCAAGTTTACTCGTTGTCTTTCATTGGATGTCTCCGCGAAGAAGTTCTGCACTCACTGGGAGCATTCCAATATTTCTATTGGATTCATAACATCCATTCCATACACCACACTGAAGTGTGTCTCCTGGGTTTACAAACACATCTACCACCATCTCTTCATTAGGGTTTTGGATGCGTACTGATACCGCACAAAAACGGTTAAGATACTCTTTGAGAAGTTCACCTTCCCGTTGCCTCACATAAAAAAGGTTGGCCATCCGAGAAGGCTTTACTTTATTGGCTTATAATTGTTCTTTAAACACTCTTGCGAATTCCCGGAAGGAGGTGATGGATTTGTCTGGAATTCCACTGAACCATTTGATAGCGCTCCTATGAATGCCCACAAACATTTTGCATCGGACTGAAAGGGGTTACTTTCGAAGTCTTGAAGAGTTGTGGAATTGGCTCCTCCATTATTGCTTTGAGAATGGTTGAGGATCTTATCATGAGGAGGCATCCAGTGAACTAAGCCTCAAGCCTCTTCTTGCTTGTCTTTGTTTCACAATTCTTTGTTGGTCCTTTGTAGTTCTTCATTTATTTTGACAGTGTCTTCCATCATTTTTCTAGAAGAAACTGCCTCTTCGCGTAGTCTTTCTTGCTTTGCTTGGGCTTCTTCACGTAGACGTTCCCATTCTTAATGAAACCTTTCTTGTGTTTTCCTGAGATTCTTTTTGCAAGTATTGTCGCTTCTGACATAACTCTTATGCTTGCTTCTTAGTCTCTTCATTATCTGGTTGAAGGGACTATATTGGTCGTACTGAAACAGTTTCCATTATCAGTTTCAGGGAAGGTACATCGTCGCCATCTTGTGCTTGAACTCCTTGCCTAGTATTTCTCATGTTTGTTGATTGGTGTTTAATGTTTAGGGTTTGGGTGTTTAATGGTTGCGAGCTCAATTTTCCCTACCACACGGTGTGCGCCAAATGTTCTCGCCGAGCTGAGGTCAAAAGCTTGAAGGTGGTCTCTAAGACGATCTCCTTAAAAATATAGTTCTTGGATGTTTGGAAGTCATAATGAGATGAGGGAGGTTCCATCTCATGACAATACTCTAATGATCAAGTCAGTGAGAGCATAAGATTTATCAATATAGTATGTATTGCTTAAATAATATTTATCTTAATTTTTGGGGGTCATCATCTATTTATAGAACTTTTTTTGGCTAATCTCCTCCCATATGTCTTTTATAATAATAATAATATCACAACATATTTAAATAATAACAATCATATATTCTATTTTCATGCATCAATTTGTGAGTTTATAAGAAATAAAAACCATTTGAATAAAATATCTTTATCAATCAATATTTCATTAGTTTTTTCCGATTTCCATGTAACTTGAAGATAAAGGATCCCTGATATCTTGAAAAAACTTTAGGAGATAAACAAAAGACGAAAAGTTCACTACTCTGTCGAAAAAATATCAAGTTTAAACATAGTTAAACTTATCAACTACTTTCATGATTATCACATTGGTTTTATATTTGATAAAAACATTATCGATTTATCAATCAATCAATGTCGTTATCGATTTTTGCATCCAATCAAGATGATTTATCGATTTTATATCCAATCAAAATCATATAGTATGTTTAATTTGTTAGTATGTTTATTATTATATACAAGGATTTCAAAAAACATATACCTTATTGAATGAATTATTTTATATTTTCTTGTGTCTCGATACTTATTCATTCTTTCTTCAACAACAACAAATAGTGACATAAAAACACTTTAAGAACATAAACAGAAAAAAAAAAATGAATTTCTCAAACAATATTAGTTCCTCCCTGGAAGAGAGATTAAGTTGCACCCACAGGTGAGGTTTCATATTTAAAGCAAGACTATTACTTTTATTTTCTGAAAATAAAAGAAGGCGAAAAGATAATTGAATGAATGAATACGAAAAAGACGACCAAGTTTAATTGGATGCATTTGGGGATTCATATACCATTTATATAATTCATTTCTCTTTTTTTTTTTCCTTCAATCAAATAATACTTTAAAACAATAAACTTATTAATAGAGTTGTAATTGTTTTTATCCGACATTACAGCAAATGACAAGAATTATATTAAAAAAAATTGTAGTTTGGCTGGTCTAACACAGTTCAGTCACCTTCAATACAACTCACTTTTAAAATATTGTTCATTTTTTTTATTTAAAAATACTTTATAATATTTTAAGATATTTAACAGCATCTCATGCTCTATCATCGTCATAATTTAGTGTTTTAATAATTTAAAATTAAAGTGAAATAATTTTAATTGTAATACAAAAATTGAGTAAGATTATCAAATGGGAAAAAGGGCGCATAAGTGATATATTAAAGAACTCGAAATGGTTAAAAAGAGCAGCCAGCGTGATTGGTGAAAAGAGGACTTAAGGTTTTCTCTCTCTTTCTGGAATCAATAGTTTTTCTAAAGCTCTCAATCTCAACAACTGCACCAACAACCCATGGCTCTCTCAACTCTCTCTCGCCGCGGCCTCCGATCTACTCTCTTCAAGCCCCTATCCGCCGCCGTCTCCTCCCGCTCGATCTCCTCCGATGCCCCCCTCACCATCGAGACCTCTGTTCCCTTCACCGCGCACAATTGCGAGGCTCCCTCACGCGCCGTTACCACCTCCTCCTCCGAGCTCCTTTCCTTCTTCCGTCAGATGGCCCTCATGCGCCGAATGGAGATCGCCGCCGACTCCCTCTACAAGGCCAAACTCATCCGCGGATTCTGCCACCTCTACGACGGCCAGGAAGCCGTCGCCATCGGTATGGAGGCCGGCATCACCAGAAAAGACTGCATCATCACCGCCTACCGCGACCACTGCACCTTCCTCGGCCGCGGCGGCTCGCTGCTCGAGATTTTCGCGGAGCTGATGGGGCGCAAGGAGGGGTGCTCGAAGGGGAAAGGGGGTTCGATGCACTTTTATAGGAAGGAGGGTGGATTCTACGGTGGGCACGGGATCGTGGGGGCGCAGGTTCCGTTAGGGTGTGGTTTAGCTTTTGCTCAGAAGTATAGTAAGGATGAGACTGTGACTTTTGCCTTGTATGGAGATGGGGCTGCCAATCAGGGACAGCTTTTTGAGGCGCTTAACATTGCTGCTCTTTGGGATCTTCCTGCTATCTTGGTCTGCGAGAATAATCACTGTGAGTCACTTTCTTTGTTGCTGCATGTTTATTCAAAGGAAGGGAAAGTTGAGATTAGTTTCTTTAAATTTTTAAATTTATTTCTAATTTGTGCATAACTTAATTTTAGCTTATAGAAAAAAAAACTCCATTTTAATTTTGCTTTTGGGCAATCCTAATTAGAACGTGCACTTAGAAGTTGTGATCTTTAGAGTTGAGTTTTTTATTTTTTTTTAAGTGTTATAGTTGCCTCCGTTTTATATTTTAATCCTTGGACCAGAAAACTGTAAGATTTAGCATCTACAATTGCATAAAAGTTAAGTTTATGTCTGTGGCGTCGGCACGGGAGAAAAAATTCTGACAGTATAAAACTAGTACACTGATTTTCTGACGGTGATAAGCAGCTAGAAGAAAGTGGTCTAGGGAATAAAGCTTAAAATGCGAGCAAGTATAGGGATTTGGATGAATAGTTAAACTGTGTCGTTTTCTTTTGAACTGTATTTGTGACTCTGTAGTTTGGTTTCGGTGAACACAGATGGGATGGGGACTGCGGAGTGGAGAGCTGCAAAGAGTCCTGCTTATTACAAGCGTGGGGATTATGTGCCTGGCTTGAAGGTGGGTTTCGTTTTGTGTGTTTGGTTGATATGAAATTTTAGGGCGAATTTGATGTGCTTCTCTGTCAAAAGGGTGGGTTCATGTTTTGAATGAGGTGGGGCCTGCATGTAATTAACGCAATAGTTGAGAGTCTGTGTTGTTCTTGTAAGTTGAGGAAAGTAATGTCTGTGTACTTAATGGATTGTCTAATTAATGGATTGTCTAATGTCTTGGTTTGAATGGATGGGTGTGTATTAGTTTGTCTGGACTCTTTGACTCATGCACGATTGCGTTCAGTGCTCTGGTTAGTGAACATTTGGTTCAGGTTATTTTGGAGAGACGGTTGCTTATTTTTGCTTGTTTTCTGAGATTTTTTTTGGGAATAAGTAATCGTTTCTTCTAAAACAATCCCAACCAAGCATGCACTTATATTTTATTTTGACAGATAATGAATTTTGTTTTGTAAAGCATGGCACTATGAATATCTATTGCATGTACTGTAGTGAAAAAAAAAACTATGTTCGGATGTGTTGTTAAATTATCATGTTGTATGGTGATGTTATTTATAGATTGTACATATATCTTTATTGCCTATTGATTGATTTAATTTGCCCTGGATATGAGTTCTTTGAAAATGTAGATAGATGATGACTGTTAGTTATATTATTAGGTTCTGTCACTCTCCTTTTTGTTTATTTCAATCATATTCAAGGCCATTGCTTCTTCATGTTGTTTTTGTTTTTAAATAAAGGATCTTTAGGTCTTGTCAGTTCTCTTCAAGGGTCTGAATGAGGTTCTGGTTTTTGCATGTTTCCTGTTCTTGCATTGGATGTTGATACATTGTTCACTTTCCTTTAGCCTAATCTTTGGTCTCTGTTCCTTTTTTCATGTAGTAGGACTATATTGGCTGTATGATGTACTTATTTGTTGGACTTTGCTATCATAGTTTCAAGTCTGTATTTTGTGGATGTTGGTATGCACTTGTGTTTAGCATTCCTGTCCGCATATCTGTAAATAGGGTGATTAAGTATACTTAGTGGCCTTTTTTAAACAATCTTTTTATTTTTTTAACAAATATTTTTACTACGCACAGGTAGATGGCATGGACGTTCTTGCTGTTAAGCAAGCTTGCAAATTTGCAAAAGAACATGCCTTGAAGAATGGGCCCCTTGTGAGTTAATTTTTTCACTGTTATGTATGCTTGAATTTCACTGTTGGATGTTTTGAATTAGCCATTCATACCAAAGGTTGACATTACACTGTACGTAGGGACAGAACAACTCTTTTTGGTTGTTTATCAGATTGTCTTAGCCTTGCCTTAGTGACAGGGTCATATACTTGTTGATTAATTTTCTAATAATGAAAAGAATTACTTAAAGCTGGTCAAATTAACCATAAAAATGTTTGGTTGAAAGTATAGATCTGTTAATTAATGCATATTGAGCGCATATACAGGACAACATTGTCTGGAACTAGTATTTGAAACCACGAAAAGAAGAGATGAAGAGTGACAGGAAAGAGAAATAAAGTATAGAATAGAGTAAAAGAGAAAGAAATGAGAAAAAAGATGGAAAGACTGAACTGTGATTAAGTTGAAAGGATGGAGGTGGTTGAAAACCTTGCAGTGAGTCATCAAATCTCCCCAACGTATGTGGGTTGTGTAGAGATTTCAGTAGTTTCAACAATTCATAGTTGTATAAACAAATACTCATATGCAAGTTTGTCTTAACTAATAATACATCTAGTAACCATTCCTAATATACCTTCTTGTAACCGCTACTGATAGCTTCTAGTGGCCACTGTTGATAATTATCATAATCTTGATTCTTCTTTCTTCCTCGAGTCTTGCCTTTCAATTCTATTCTTCCTGAAGATAAATGTATGCCAACTTGTCAATAATTCTGATAATAAAATGTAGATAATTAAGATCACTTGCCTGATTTGTAGGACCTGACATCAAAGCTGTTTGGTCGAATTTTATCCATGGTCTGTATCTGGATCATTTAATTTATTTTTGAAGTTTAGGGAGTTGATTTTTGATTTACTTGGAATTCATTTTTCTAAACTCCAATAATTCTTATGAAATAGCATCATATTCGGAAGTTTGTATCCTTTGACGAATTATCATCTGATTAAGAAGCCATTGAGGCGCTATGAATTCTGTTTCTGTACTTAGCTAATTAATTGAAGTTTGAACCATCGGAAGAAATTATTTTGCTGAAAAGTAGTTGAATGTTACTGCTGGTACCAGTCATTGATGTGAGGACTGTATTGATTCACTTTTTGAAATTTTAAAAACTAGTTTATCATCTTTTGTTGACAGTAGGTTGAGCATATTATTCATTATTTACAAATAAAAAATATGATTTATTGTTTGGTTGTTTACATGATTTAAAATACGGTTTGCCTTTTCGCATATACTGCTCATCACCTACTGTATGCAAAAGGAGTTTATCATCATCCTTTTAAAAGGTTGTGACTTGGTCCAATAGTAATGGATCCTTTTTACTAAAGATATAGTCAACGTAGTTAAAATCGCGAATAAAATCGCAAAATCGTACGATGCAGCGAGTTTGGAGGCCAAACCAAGGTGACTCGGCCGGTGGATTGGTGTCAGAGCGGATCGTACCGCATCGCCACGCAGTTCGGTGGATTGCATCGAAGGACGTCGTCAAGCTACCTTGTACCCTAGCGCGGCATTTTTTACCCCAAAATTTTTAACCTAGCGCGAGCATTTTAAGGCCGAATGTGGCCCAGTGCGGCCCAAAATAGTATTTTTGAGTGAGTGAAGTGGGAAAGAGTAGAGTGAAGAGTGAAAGTTACTAAAGAGTCACAAACCCTAAAGAGAGAAAACAAGCACTATAGAACTCCACCGGCACCGCTGTTGTGTTCTCCGCCACTGCCTACGCTCGTGGTCACAATATCCACTGTTTGCCATCGCCGCCGCTCGCGAACGCCACTGCCACCACTCGCGAACGCCACTGCCGTTGCTCATGTTCTCTTCTCTCATTCTCCATCACAGTCACGGTGCTCATTGAACTTAGGGATGATTTGGTTGAAGTTGGAGAAGTTGAACCTGTGGATGATTTGGAGGTTCCTCCAATTGCTGAGGATGATGTAGGTCATGGCATAGATAACATTAATGAAAATGAAGATCTTGTAAAAGAGGATGGTGATTATCCTTTAATTAATATGAAGGATTTCCTTTGATAGTTTAATTGTATTAGATATTTGTGAAGTTAGTTGTTTTTTTATGAACAAGTTATGATTTATGAAACTGTTTCCAGTTGTGTTATGTATTGAATATTATTTTTCATATATTAGTAATTCTTATGAGTCGAGTTACGATCTTTTAGATCCTTCCTGATCCTTGTACGAGTTACTGAGTTTGACTACATTGCATATAGTACAGCCTCATATGAATTGCATGACTTAAAAGAGTTGGTAATATACCTGTCATTTGTGTTGCTCTGATTAAATTATCAAAATTTATTCTTTTTTATTTTATTGATTTCTCTTCCTTTCGTCATTATTCTGTCCAGATTCTTGAAATGGATACTTATAGATACCATGGTCACTCTATGTCTGATCCTGGCAGCACATACCGCACACGTGATGAAATATCTGGTGTGAGACAGGTTTGTTACACTACTCCCCATCTTACAATATCTTAGTAGTTAATTATTTTAAGAGGTTTATTTTAATTATTTTTCTTGGCTGCTATGATTGTAGGAGCGGGATCCAATTGAGAGAGTAAGAAAGCTGTTATTGTCTCATGACATTGCTGCTGAAAAGGAGCTAAAGGTGATAACGATATTGGAGTTCACTCTTAATCCCTCGAATTGGGAAACTTGATATTTTCAGAATTAGTTATGCATAACAGGCAATGGTTTTCTTTTTTATATCTATGGCTAAATTCACTCTGGTTGTTTTCCTGAAGACAGTCCATAATAGAAACTTCATTCTTTATAATGTTGAAGGGTATCTAATTTATCTAAAAGATTTTAGGAATCATCTTATACAGGCATGAAATTAGAGTACAAGTGGGGCTGGTAGTCCTTTATGGTACTATTCTATGGAGTTTAATTGTCCCTATAAGTATTTCTGCTGTATGCAAAGATGAATTTATCGATTTTGTGGTTCACAAATAATATTTCAGGGTTAACTTCAAATTTTGTTATATTTAACCATTTTTCTGTGATTTTAGGTAACATTTGTTTGAAGTTTGAGCAGTTTATGGTTTATTATGCAAATGTCTTCATGTGTATTATGTAACAGTTGAATTGTGATGGAATGCTAGTCAAATATATTAATTTCGTTTCCTTCTTGTAGGACATTGAAAAAGAAGTCAGAAAAGAAGTTGACGAAGCCATTGCTAAAGCAAAGGTGAAAAACATAACTTTTCTATTTATTCTCTTGGCTGATAATTCGTTTCTGTATGCCTTATATTTTCACACCCTGTAATGTCCATATATCGTTTACGATCTGGGTTTTGTGTTCATTTCTATTTCCAGGAGAGTCCAGTGCCAGATCCATCTGAGTTATTTAGCAATGTGTACGTTAAAGGTTTAGGAGTTGAGGTATGAATTTCATCCAAACTGCAATAGCTTAAGAATTTATAGAATGGATATATATATATATATATATATATATATATATATATATATATATATATATATATATATATA
>Ga0123342_1002340_pt1 | contig 31459 bp, 11 predicted proteins | sample Turbeawhitnodule_FD_89960 | JGI IMG/M metagenome (GOLD analysis project Ga0123342, IMG submission 89960) | Root nodule microbial communities of legume samples collected from Mexico - Turtle bean Mexico white nodule | ecosystem: Host-associated > Plants > Roots > Nodule | place: Mexico: Nepantla... | reverse complement strand
TATGGCAGCAAGAAGATCAACGGTCTTCTTGATATCCAAGAGATAGGTGGAAACAGAGCGCTCATTCTTGGGGTTCTTGAGACGCAATCTGAACTTCTTGATCTGTGCACGTGTGTTGGCAGCAAAAAAGGTGTGAAGAACATCCCAAATCTCAGCAGAGGAGTGAAGACCCACCATCTTGGTGAGGAATGGTGTGGTCATGGAAGCTAACATCCAAGCGACAAGCAAACTATCTTGCTGTTTGTACCGGGTATAGGCAGGATTGACACACGGGGTGGCGCCCTCAGTAACAGGAGGAAGAACAGAGGAGGGAACACAAGAGCCATCAAGAAAGTGAGAGAGGAGTAACCCATCAGTGGTGGCAAGGACCTGCTGCTTCCACAGCAAAAAAATTTCTTCAGACAGTTTCAACGAAATCGGTGTGGTAAAGAAGTGAGGGGAAGGATAAGAAGAGGAAGAAGAAGAAGAAACTGTGGATGTAGCGAAAGACATGACAAAAAAGAAAAACAGAAAGCTCTTGATACCATATTAGGTCAGGAGAGTAGAGAGAGAAAAGGCTTATATTTCATTATGTATATTGAAAGCTGTGTATTACATAAGGCACAAGGGTATATATAGGAATACCCATGCAGTTACGTAACAATCATTCTGTTATACACTTAACACAAGTAATAAGAAAGGGGATGCAAACCTGCTTCCAATTTCTATCCAAATTCAACAACGAAGGAACGACACCCAACCACTGCTGCGAGAGGCTCAATCCGAAAGCTCTGAACAATGAGGTGCACGATAGGTTGCAAGGTAGAAGAAAGGGGTTGACGGTGGGTGTCATTCAACAAAGAAGCTTAAGAAGTGCAGGGATTTACAAGTCATTTCTTATTTTATTAAGGGTAAAATGGACTTTTCCTTACAGTGTGGAGGTGAAGGAAGAAATGATAGAGGTGCATGAAGAGCCTTCCTTGAATCTATAGTGGATTTTAATTAGTCCGTAGATTTGAACTCGTTTTTACACTTCTACTTGCAATACACCGATACACCAATGTTGAGTAATGAGTAAGAGTAATATTATAATTAATTTATAATTATTGCATTGAAATAAATAAATAACAATTATTTAAAAAAAAGCTTAAACTACACTAAAATGGTAGTAATAACGTTTAGTAATATATATAGGAAACTATAAGGTTGAAGAAGTTAATGTTTAAGTGTTTCTATTAATCAAGTTGGTAGGTGGAACTTGACAAGAAATTAAGTAGTGAAGTTAGCCTTCTAAATATTTTAATTATATTAATTTGACCTTTAATTAGTGGACAAAAATTATTGGAGAGGGAGGGAAAGAGACTCTGAAACTATGACTGTTTGTCTCCCTTTCTTTGGACAAAAGGGCAGAAGAAATAGACTTTAGCATGCACTCTAACAATATAATAGTAATTATAAGGTAAACTAATGCACTATTTGAGTAGAAGAATCATGTTCAAGAGTCAAACCACTGTGCTACTATAATTTGGATTCTGTGAATGATGACAACTTCCCAACACCATTCATTGTTTTCAGAATATTCTACCATATACATATACTTCTACTATACACACCATTCATCCAAATAATCTAAAACACTCTTCAAATTTATTTCATTTTCGACTTTGAATGGTTTTAAATAACTGAAAGAGTATAGAGATTTTTGAATTCACAAAATTTAATCATTGAAGATCATAATCAAGATAATTTTTATTAATACTTCCTTTAAGTTTTTTTTTATAACATTATCTCTAATGGTTTATTTCATAAGATTTGTTATACATTAATTGTCACTTCATACTATAATTTCTTTTACCTGAGAAGATTTTCTTGTATATTGCTTATGTAATTTCTCTATTAATTTTATGTTTTTCTTACAATTTTTTCCTACATAAAAATATTTTGTAAATGTTGGTTAAAAATTTGACAAGAGTATGATTATTTCTGTAGAAAAAAATCATAATAGAGATTTTTTTTTTCTTTTCTCACACTATTTTTAATTTTTCTTGTAAAATATTTTTAAAAACTAATAGATCAATTTTTCAAAAAAATTTCTGTTTATTAGTCAATGGAAACATAAAAAATTATATGATTTTTCACACCATATGATATCTTAATTTATGATTTAAATTACTAGTGAAGTTAGAATATTTCACTTCTTTAATGCGTTTTTGTATTTAATACTATAACTTTGGTGGATCATAATATCATCACAAGTATTCTCACACAATCAGAGTATGTCATGATACCCTTTTAGGTACCCACATACAATATACAACATCATCATGTTAATCATATTTCATCATGATCCACACACATTATTGGTTTTTCTTGGAGAAACACAAGGGGGTGTGGCCAAGTGAATTCCTTAAGGTTTTTTGATGGTTTTTGGTTCTCTTTAGGTGGTGGAGAGATAAAGGATGGAAGCTTAGCAGAACAAAAAGGATGCAAGAAATGGAATGGAACAAGACAATGGAAGATAATGAATATGGAAAAAGTAAATGGAACATGGGATAAGATGGTGATTACCTTACTAAGTGTACACATTCAAAGATGGATGGTAAGACCTTGATGAATATCTAAGAACTCTTCTTAGTGCTCCAAGAAGGCAAGAGAATGGGAGGTCACTTAGAAAAACTTAGCTAAGTAAGCAACACTCTCACAAAAGAAACACAATTCAAAGCTCAAATTAATTTCTATTTCAAAAGTGTGATTTTACATGAAGGGAAGACTTTCTTGTATAGCCTTTAGAGATCACACATTCCCACCCTAAAAATAATGTAAGACTTCTCTTGACACATTAGTGCATTTAGGGTTTCTTATTGTAACCTACAATAGCATATTTTAGCATCGAAACAAGTTCTTCTAACTTATGCCTCTTTTCAAACTATTTTTTTTCATATGGGATAATTTGTTGTGATATTTTTATATCCTTTAACTTATCTTCTTGTAGAATATTTTCCAAGCTCTTCTTTAGTTGAAGAGTCCAATCACATCATTTACACTCATCAAAAACTAATTTTCAAATTTGAACTATACAAGGAAATATAGAATTATTTGTTATTGATACACAAAGTGGGTGGGGGTGGGGGTGTATGAATGAAGCCTTAGACTCTTTTCGCATTGGATGAAATAAGTAGGTTGTCTAGTAGATCGTCTAACGTCTAATAGATTATCTAGTAGAAACATTATTGATGGACCGTTTAACAAATCACATATTAGTAAGAATTAAAACATAAGCAAAAAAAAATAGTAAACAAGAGATCAACAAGAATTTATCTTGGTTCATCTAGATTCAGGCTACGTCCAATCCCCTTAAGCATCTGCTTAAATTTTTTTTTATAAGTGACATATTTCAGTAATATTCCATATTAAAATACAAACACTTATGGGTATTAATTGATAAAATAACTATAACATAATCCCTAATTTATGAATTTAAACCTTTTTACATATTTTGTGATTATAATTTAAATAAGAACAATTTATTCTCAAATTTGTGTTAATTTTAGGATTTTAGGGAACAATGAAGATGGAAGAGCAAAAGAAGAATAAACAAAGATAAAAGGAAAAATTGGAACGCTCTAGCACTCGCCCAAGCTCGCTCAAACCAGAAGCTCCCAAAGCTCGCCTAAGCTCGCCCAAGCGAGATCACACCAGTAACGTTGGGCCTGTTTTCCAAGTCGTCCAGGCAAGCCCAATCACGCCAATGCGAGAAGTCACTTAGCCCAAGCCCAACTAGGTTAAATATGAGACATGCAGCACAACCCTAAAGATCAATTGGGAGAATATAAGGTGTTAGAAACCCTAGAGTTTTACCACCTACAACAACATATGCTCTCGTGTAACACATGATCATCACAAATTTTAAAACAAACACAACTCAAACAAAAAGTAGGGTAAACTAGTGTTTTAAAACTTTCAACATAACTGCAACTTTCAATCACAAACATGTAATTCATCACTTTCAATACATTAGACTTTAACAAAGCAGTCAAATGTATATAAATAATATCAATATTTCTCATGTCAGAACTCCACTGACCAACACATATGGACACTTGACTCTACTTCCGGAAGACTCGTGCATTGACTTAGACTTAGAGATTTGCACTTATATATCATATTACCCCCACACATTTATGCATATATATTTTGCACTATTTCCTTTCCGTTATTAGATTTCTTTTTATGTTCAACATGCTAGTGCATTAGAAAGGAAAGATAAACTCATAAAAGTATTGACTTAGAATATAAATACAACAAATCAATATTAGAATCATTAGCTTGGTATAGAAGAATTAAGATTGTAAAAATGAAATCAGATATTAGAATTGCAATGTTTTTATTGGAGATCTCACATGAATTAGAGATATAACCAAATTATAATATATAGGTGGAAGGAAGCCTTACTCAATCTTTATGTAAGATTGAGTTATTCATAAATTCCATATTTTTAATATGTTATCAAAATTATATAATGTTTATCATAGTCAAATTTGTTGGGAGTATCGTGTTAATTGCTATTGAATTCTTCCTTAGATGTTTAAGATGTTCAATATTCGACATAAGAAACGTGTTGCATATCCCACATAAACTAAAGATATGATGAAATTATATAATTATATAATTATATATATATATATATAAACCTTATTTTACTAAGTCCATTTTGTGAAATTAAGTTAAATTTAAATTCCAATTTTTAAAAGTTTTGATAAAAATTAACAAAAGTCAATTTGTTTAATAACATTAAGTACCAAGTGTATTTGATCTAATAATAACTACACATGCTAAAAGCAAGTAAGTTTAGTTTGTTTTACCCTGTCACACCATCATTTTGTTAAAATCGAATTGAGTGTGATTAACTTGCGAATTAAAAAAAAAAAAAACTAAACCTTTATTTGTCCACTTTAGGAATAAGTTGGTTGATTGAAGAACCAGTCTAACAAAAACTAAAAGAAAAAAGAAGAAGAAATATTTAATTTTTTATTTTATAAAATTAATTTAAATGAACAAATTTAGTTAAAAGATGTAAAGTATAATTTAGCCTAAATTTCATTTAAATATTAAATTTTATCAGTATTGGAGAAATTAAATTTATAAATAACAACATTTTTTTATTTTTAATTACACTAAAATCTTGCCAAAAGTATAATAAAAACTCTAATAGTTTCAATGCAATTAAAAAAAAATCGCATAAGTGAGTAAATTGACGGATTTTTTAATTGTAAGCTACCTTATATCGAACCTAATCTATTTTTTCTTGGAATAGTTAGCACTATAGGATTAGTAGTTACCTATAATGGTAAATATTTGAATTTATACTTTTAAGTTTCACTTAAGTTAAATAAACTTGCTAGTATTAAATTGTTACAGCCCCATCTCTGAGTTACCAAAAAATACTGAAAACAAGAAGGGCAATGTAAATCATTATGTTTTTCATGTAAATCTATAGATACACCATGCTTAATCATTTGCAAAGCTTTCCATAACTCCTTCTATTATAACAATGGGGTCAAGTTAATGTTGAACTATGCACCGGATTTAAAAGTAGCTTTTCAAAGTTCCTTCACTATTCATGAAAGGGCTCGTCAACACATCATTTCCCATAAATTTCCCAAAAGGAAAATCTGTGTGAACAATGATAATCAGTGATAAATATATAAAAGATAAAATAAAATGCAAATATCTACTTTAGCTGAAGAAACTATCAAGTTTGTGATTGGGTGCCAAATTGATTTCAATTCAAAGTAACGTAATTTTTACTCAAACTTTATTTCAAGAATTTAATATCTATCAACTGGAAGCAGAAAATCTTTATAATATCAACCCATCATAAAAATTATTAATGGTTATTTCAACATATTTATTGGTATTTTTCTATATTTTGTTAAGTATAGATATTATTAAGGGTCAAATATCTTTTTCAATTATATAAAATTGATTTTTGTTATTTAATCCAAACTTTATACTCTAGTGACTTATACTAAGTAAACTATTGTAATTAGTTTTTATTGATATTTTTTACACAATAAATAAATTTTTAACATAAATTGTATTATAGTATCACGATAGTTAACATAAAATATTTTAACATTCTAGTGTACACTAGAGATTCATTTGCTAGCAATGACCATTCTAATATCAACTAGATCTAAAGTATAAAAATAAGAACGAAAATTAATTTTTATAGGAAAAACAAAATGTATAATCTTAGTGAACATTCATATTAATTATAGTAACATTTTCTTTTATTTAAAATTTACGTATCTACTTTTGGTATTCATCTACTAAATTATTATCAAGTGTAAATGGAAAGTTCAAAAATAGAATTTCAAGACTATAAGAAAAGTACAAACTTAAAGTCAAACATATTACTAATTTGCAAGCTAATTTGTAAGGTGTTTTTCAATGGGTTTATTAGGAATGTTTTTCAAACTAAGAAACATTGCTTGATAAAAATTTATTACTGAAACACATTATTTGTAATTGTTTATTCAAACTTGTGGCTTGTGTGAACAACCGTCCCTTAAAAAAATTGATGTTGTAAAGAGAAAAGATCGATGAAGAAAAGTATTTTAAACATTAATATATATATAGGTTAATCGTAGGATTCATATACTTAAATTAAGCAAACATTAGAAATCTTAGCATTGAAGAAATTATTTTATGTTAAGTATTTAAATATGTGTGACAAATGGTAAGATTTTAAAAAGTAAACAACTTATTTAAGCAACTGCACCGTTCATGATGTAATTGAATAACAATAATATAATAATAATGTTAAAACTATGTACAACAAGGCACGTATTATTTGCTATTGCTTTTAAAAATAAATATAACTTTTAATTTATAACTACCATAATATTTCTATGACAAAATTTCATTATTAAAAATAAATGCACCCCTCCACCAACACACGCAACAAATAAAAGAGATGATTTAGGTGTTGAACTTTAACACCATTCATTGGTGCTTTGTGTGAGGAGAGTTAAATGGAAATGGCATTAGTTAGAGGCTTAATTTCTCATAATCAAATTGGAATGAGATGAATTGGACTAATTTTCATGGTGACATGATGGACCCAAGCTATCGATTCAGTGCGCTATAATCTTCCAACCCTAATCACTACCCTTCACACCCACTTTTGAAATTTCCTAAGTTCAACATCCCAAAGCTTAGATTGTCTTAGAATTTATATTTGTGTATAATTCAATTCTACAACACCAGGTTTTAAGGTGATGTCTCTATTTGATAAGTATAACGAAGTGTTAGTGTGAGATACTCGTATCGGATACGGACACTCTTATGATACTTGTAGGACACGTATCCGTGAAGTGTCCAATTCAAAAAATATTTGTTGGATTTCTGATAATTCTAGTGTTGTTCTAACACAATTTTAAAAAGTAAAAATATATTAATTTTTTAAAAACTCAAATTTATTGTATAAATTTTTATTATGATTATAAAATTAAGAAACAAATCCTCGTGAACTAGTCATGAAAGACATTTTTCTGTTTTTAAAAATAATCTGAAACATACTGTATATAAATTTTTATTGTCAATTTATATAATTCATAATTATATAATATATAGATCCATATTCTAATTTTAAAAATTATACGTATTTTCATATCCGGATCGTATAGGTGTTAATGTTTGTGGTGCTACCTAGAGTATAACTAAGGTGAATGTGATGGAAATGTTTTAGAAGTTAATCTATTTTAATAATAAAATGCAAAAAATTGTCCGAAGGTGGAAAAAAAACCGAATGTGATGGAAGTTAGACGAATCTATGGTGCATTTCCAGAGTGGCACCACCCCAAGAAGAATTTGGTAGCATAGAAATGCATGACCCACTTTTGTTGGTGTTGTTATTATTATTTTACCTTTCAAGATGAACTGAGTAATGTGTGGGCCATAAGAGTGATGAAAGTAAAGAGGAACTGTCAGAGGTGGGGAGGAACCGTAACAGTAGGAGAGATGAGGTTCAAGAAAAGAAGATCTAGAAAGGTAAACTCTACACCTCATCTCACCATCAATCTTTTCCCTTTTCCTTTCTTTCTCATCTTTCCCTATAAACAAAATCAAATTACCACTCTTCCTAATTAACAAACTCAAAACACTCTGAACCAGAAAAAAAGTGCACATAAAATCAATTGGATGTTTCTGAAATCACGATCAAGATGATGTGAGTGAATGTCATGATATTCATATTTCTCCTCTTTTCCCTTGCTTTTCTCTTTCACACCCCCACCATGGCGTGAAGTGGTAAACCCTCCAAATTTAAAACCAGAATTAAGAATTAGGAAACAAATCAAGTAGCCTTCAAGTCAACACCAACCAGTGTGAAAAGCAAAACAGAATATTAATTAAATAATTAATCAATAATCATTTGCAAACGAATCAACCAGTTACACAATCACGTGCCACGCGCTTCACAAAATCCAAAGCAATAGAAGAAGAACCAAACCAAGCCAAGTCTCTGCCATGCAGAGTTTCTCCCTTCTCTTGGCCATTAGGGAACAACACAACACAACCAACGAACACACCACGAAACAAAACACGAGTGCAAACAAATGCAGAGAATATAAGGTCTTCTTTCAAGCACCATGTTTTGCACTCACTCCGCTGATTTAGGCTTTCTTATTCCATTTTTTTTTTCTTTTCATTTCTACAAAATTATTATTTTATTCGTAAATACTTTTATTGATTCACTAGTTAAATAGTTCAAGATTCCAACTTGATAACATATTTTAGATGCAAAATAAATGAAGCAGTTTTATTGTTTCTGGTGATTAGTGGTCCGTCATAATATCATTGCTACAAAAAAGTATAGTTTTTTTTAAAAGTAGAACTACATTTTTATCATTACGATCTGTACAATAAAATATTTCATAAAATGTAAATGCGTATCCAAATAAAATTTGAGTTGTGATCTAATAAGATTGCCTACTTATTGTGAGTTAACTTTATCCAATTTTTCTTCATTTTTTAATGCATATTGAAGAGTCTACATAGGTACAAATTGATCCACTTTGTAGTGTTTGTATTTTATTTATTTAAAAAAAGATTTGAAATTTATAATCTTCCTTCCTTCCTCATTAAATCTCTTTTCCCCCAGTCTCCCGCAATTGCCGCGGCAGTCAGACTCTGACGACACACACTTTCTGCGTTTCGCTAATCGAATCGCTTTGCTTCGCTCAGCTTCGCTTCGTGTCGCTTTACTTTCTTGCTTTGTTTCTTTGTTTCTTCGCACCAGTTTAAAAAACGCGTAGCGTAGACTGCGTGTGCCAATTTGAATTGGGTCGAGGATCCGACCCGGATCCATGGGGTGCGTGAGCTCGAAGCAAGCGGTGTCGGTGACGCCGGCGATTGACCACTCGGGCGCGTTTCGGACCAATGCTGCGGGTTTGGGCGAGTCGGAGCGGAAGGAGAAGAAGAGGAGCAAGAAGAGAACCGACTCGGGGGGAGGGAGTCAGAGCGAGGTAGGTGAGTCGGGGAGAACGAGTTCCAATTGCGACTCCCTGAGCTTCAGGTTGGGGAACCTTCACAAGTACGTGCAGGGAGAACACGTGGCCGCCGGCTGGCCGGCGTGGCTCAGCGCAGTCGCCGGCGAGGCCATTCACGGCTGGGTCCCCCTCCGCGCCGATGCCTTCGAAAAACTCGAGAAGGTGAACCGTCACCAAATAAGCAATAGATAAACTAATCTTTTTAGTATTATTATTCTAATAGTAATTTATTATTATTAAGGTGATGATGATGAAGTAGTTGATTGGTGGTGGTTGATGTTGACAGATAGGGCAGGGAACGTATAGCAGTGTGTTTCGAGCGAGGGAGCTTGAAACGGGGAAGATAGTGGCATTGAAGAAGGTGCGGTTCGACAATTTTGAACCGGAGAGTGTGCGGTTCATGGCGCGTGAGATATTGATTCTGCGACGCCTTGATCATCCCAATATAATAAAGCTTGAGGGCTTGATTACTTCGAGGCTCTCCTGTAGCATTTACCTCGTCTTTGAGTACATGGAGCATGACATCACAGGGCTCTTGTCTTCCCCTGATATCAAATTCACTGAACCACAGGTAATAAACTAATCATATTTTCAAAGAAACAGAGAAGCAGGTTTCTTTTGTGTCTCGTTTCTATCCCATATCCAACTGTGAATACGGGTAGAATAATATATGTAGATATAAGCAGGGGTAATTTTGATTATGAATCTATAAATTAGTTTTCCGGTTGAGTAAAAAACTATATTCTAAGATTGCAGCAGAGTTTATTTTGGTAACTGTTGTTAAATTTATATGTCGTTATCAGATCACTCGTAGATGTGATGTTCACTTTTACAAATTTTACTGTTCAAGCTGTTCAATCTTTGAAACCAGATGTACGTTGGAGATTCTATATTGATTAGTGATATAACAAAATAGTTTATATAAACAGAAGACAATTTTATTCCATGAACTAGTTTTTGCAGTTGGGTAATATTAATTTAGAGTATTGAGTGAAACTTTAATTTTAACTAAAGTACCGAAAGTAACTAAGATACTTTATCTAAGGTTTTTTTTGGTAATAATAATACAAGTAATTAATGTATTGTTCTGTGGTGTGATATGATTTGTGGTTCTGTTGTTGAATGGATGGAATGATTTTGTTGTGTGGGCAGATTAAGTGCTACTTGAAGCAGTTGTTGGCTGGTCTTGAGCACTGTCACCTGCGGGGAGTAATGCATAGGGATATTAAGGGGTCGAATCTTTTGGTGAACAATGAAGGGGTTTTGAAGGTAGCGGATTTTGGGTTGGCGAATTATGTCAATCCTGGGCACAGGCAACCTCTGACTAGTCGTGTTGTTACCTTGTGGTACCGGCCGCCAGAGCTTTTGCTCGGTTCCACGGACTATGGTCCAGCCGTGGATCTTTGGAGTGTTGGCTGTGTGTTTGCGGAGCTGCTTGTTGGGAAGCCTATACTTCAGGGGAGAACGGAGGTATTAGCCTTTCCAAAATGTATGAATTGCCGTGTTATGGTGCATGTTAATGCAGTGAAGTTGTTACATTTTTGTTAGAAAAAAATGGCTAATCCATTAGTATGAGTTAAAGGTAAATCTTAAATAATTTTGATTTGATAATGTACAAGAATGAAGAAATATGATAATGCCTCAATACATAAGGAAGCAACTGATATGGAAATGCTGCTCTAACTTTTGATATCCTCTTTCTTTCTTCGTATGACAAAGGTTCCATTTCTTTTTCAGAATAGAGATGATTTATTTTCCCACGTGCCTTCATGTTTACATAAAAGAAGCTTTTTGGTATTGTAATTCAATTAGGAAGCTTTTATAATTTCATATTTTTGCTGCCATATATTTAACAGAGCTGAAGTGTAGTTCCCATACCTATTGCAAGAGGTTTCACTGCAATCCGTTAATAGGTTCATTTAGAGTTTGCTATCATTGCATGCTCAGTACTTTAAGGTTTATACCGTTCTATATTTCAAATAGGTAAAGGGGAGAATGTAATCAAACTAAAGATGATACCTATTAGCATTAATCTTCAGAAAAGTAAGTGATTCAATCTGACAATCCTCCTTAAAATGTTAGACCAGATGCTTATCAGTTTTGTGGTTAATAAATGAATTAGCTGGAAATGAAATGAAAATTCTGACAGTTTGATTAGTTATTTTTGAAACTATTCTAAATAATTTTTGTTACCTATGCAGGTTGAACAATTGCACAAAATTTTTAAGCTATGTGGCTCCCCACCTGATGAATACTGGAAAAAGACTAGACTTCCTCATGCAACGTTATTTAAGCCTCAGCAACCATATGATAGTTGCCTTCGACAATCCTTTAAAGATTTACCAGCGACCAGTGTACATCTGCTACAAACTCTTCTTTCTGTAGAACCATACAAACGTGGGACTGCTACATCTGCTCTCTCATCGGAGGTAGGTTAATTTTTTATTTGTTGGAAATTCTTGAAATACATTTTGTGGTTAATTGGAAATACTCAGCATATTTGGTTATAGGAATGAGGAAGTGTTTCCTATTTCATTTCCTTTTAGCTTAGATAATGAAATTCAATACATTTTTGTGGTTAATTGGAAATACTAAGCCTATTTGGTTAGACATGTTTTTTCATATTTCATTTCCTTTTTCCTTTGATATGGGCCAGTTTGTTTGCATTGTTTTAAAAGGTGCTTATTTAATAAAATAGACAAATTTATTCTTTTTTTAATGAGTTTGTTTAATTTGTTTTTTTAAATGAGCAGTTTTCTGCTTATTTTAATAAGCAAATTCTATCTGCATATTAAGTAAGTGATTATTTTAAAAATCACTTGTTTAAAAAAAATATTTAAAGTGCAAACTGACCCAATTACAAAATATCATTTTTTTTTTCATTTTTCTTGTCATTTTCAGATATTTGTACACAAGGATTTTGTTTACATTCTTTCCTGTATAAATCTTTGAAATCAAGAAACAAGGTGAAAATAATCCGACATTCTTTTGAATGATTTATGAAAACAGAAAATAAAAATAGATTTTGTTTTTTAAACCAAACAAACCCTGATTCATGTCTAGCATTAATCTTTCTTTGATTGTCTGTTGATTTCTCTTGGCTATATTTTTGGGGGATATCCATCATATGAATTATTTTCTTTTTGACAAACGTCCAAGATACAAAAATTTATGATGATGTGAATCGTTGAAATATGATATGGACTCTTTCTAAAATTCTACTCTGATACAACGGCCTTAACACTTTCAGTATTTCAAAACAAAACCTTATGCGTGTGACCCATCAAGCTTGCCGATATACCCACCTAGCAAGGAAATCGATGCAAAACACAGGGAAGAGTCAAGGTGAGACTGATATTCACTGCACATTTTATGCAGAATTATTCGAAAATAATGCTTTAGTTGTTACATATTCAACTGATGTCTCTGGATTACCTCCTATTTGGCTGGTGAATATAAGAGAATGCCTGCATGTGCATATAACCTGGTTGAGTCTAGTGCCATATTTGGATTTCGTTAACCAATCTGCGAGAGAACATTTGTTTTAGTTTGAAAACTTGATCAGGGTCTAGTTTTGGCCTCGGAGAGATTAGGAATGGTTGTTTACTAATACTCCACTGATCATTTGAATGCACATACTTGTGCAGTAAATTTACATTATGCTATCAGAGAACGAAGTAAAAGAAATAGTGATTTTGTTGTCAGAATTACATGAACTCATGAGAGGACTAATGCCTTTTCCAACTTCCAAATGGGAAGGGAATAATCTTTACTGTTTTATAACCTCCATCTTTCTTCTCTTCAACTTCTAGATTTTTCCATGGGTTATTTTATTGAGATATATTTTTGAGGAAGACCTTGGCACCAGAGTAACGGAGCTAGAACATATTTCTTGTGATATCCAAACTTAATTTATGAAAATACAAAAAAAATGAAAACGTAACAATGTTATAGAAGTTCAATTTGTCAATATTGAGCATTCACAAAAAAGAAATTGAAGTCAATAAAATTCCGGGTAGCCAATAAATTTTGTCTTAGGTTGTCAACTATCTTTATCTTAATTAGGCTCAAATGTTTTCTAGAAACGTCATAATTTAGCTCTCTCAGCTGCTTTGTAACTTGGAGAGTTAGAGGTCACGGTTTCAAAAGTTGTCTCTCTGCATGGACGGGGGAAAAGTTACTACTTCTACCATCCCCAAGAGTCCACTAGCTAGGAGCCTAATGCACTAGGTTGCATTTTTTATGTATCTTAAGGATATTTCAGTGAATCAACAGTCTTCGACAAATTAAAACGAACAAAACCTATTTTTCACAAATTCCATTTTCATAAGCATTATTTGTATATTGTTCTTGATTTTTTTTCATGAAATCATAATGGACTTTTAGGAAAAAGGTTAGTGGACGAGTTCGTGGAACTGAAACAAGAAAACCATCCAGAAAGCCACTGGGATTCAGTAAACTAGCCCCAGCAGAGGTCTGTCTTTACTTTCAATTCTGCTTCTTAGCATTTCTTCTTATGTATGCACATTGATTTACAGGATTGGGCTAATTATCGTAAACCAATTATCACTTGTTGCTCTTACAGGATTTGGCAAGTCAAACTCAGACTTCCCAGAAGGTCAATGGTAGATCTTTCCGCAACCATGAAGAAGAGAAGATTAAAATAGGTGACAAAGCACAGAAGTCATCCAGTGGTAAAGCTGAAGATGCTTCCCATATGAAGAATGCTTCTCAAGGAGATATTCCCCTTTCTGGACCATTACAAGTTTCATCATCAAGTGGATTTGCATGGGCAAAAAGCCGAAAAGATGACGCCTCATTTCGATCCCATTGTCGAACTATTTCAAGAGGACATATTTTCAATCCATCAGAACAACCTTCTACATTAAATTCAAGGAATAATTTAGATACCGCAAACCAGGAAAATAAAGAGTTTTGTGGGGGATGCGTCAATTCTAGGGGCCAGCAGCTGCTTGAAATTTCTACGCTTTCAATGCAGAATCAGTGGAGTAAGTTTGATCGCCCAGATTCATTTGATGCTTCGGATGAGTACCATTCACAAGAACTGTCTATGACCCGTTATCACAGAGAAGATTCAGCATCCAAGAGAAATAACCTGGTAAGTTGGCCAGATTTTTTATGTGTTAAACGTGAGATGTCATCTGCTGTGAGATGAAATGTAACTTACTATGAGAAAGTCGGAATTAGGAATTTATATGATGTAGAGAATTAGTTGGAACATTAAAATATGGAAAGAATGACAAATTTTGTTGAAATCTATTCAAAGTTTAATGGATAATTAAAATAAAAAAAATATTAAAAATATATAATATCATATGATAAAAACTAAAACAAAATATAAATTTATAGGTTCTTATCTTTTAAAATATATATAACAGTTTAAATAATATTTTTACATAAATTAAAGATTTAAAAGTTTAAATATATATATATATATATCAATATTAATTAATAATAACAAATTTATATATAGAATAGAAAAGAAAATTATTATTATTTTTGTTGATTTATACTTTTTAAAGAGAAAAAAAGTTAAATTGTGATTTATTCATTTTAATTGAGCTGTTTTACTGGTTTTGTCCGGTTTTATCGCTTTGATACTGGTTTTAGGCATCATCAATTTTGCACCACCACAATCAAACCAGATAGGGGACCGATTGCTGGTCGAAACGGCCAGTTCGGTCCTGTTTTTAGAACCATGGTTGAAATAATGACACTGTTTAAACTTTTAAGATTTCTGACTTTTTTTCAATTAAGTAATTTTTATTTGTCATTAATTTGGGCCAAAAGCATATAGGCTTGGGACCAATTTCAATCTTGGAAAGCAATATATGTTTTAATATAAAACTGTCTTGTGTATTTGCTATCATATGATCATAAATAGATCAATACATGATAATAGTTCATACTGTTCAGTTTTGTTAAGAAATTTATTTACCTTACTGTGCTTTGCCCTACCTGTATCAAATACTTGGACCAAATGTCAACTATGCAGTAGCCTGTGAGTCCTTGCATTGACATGAGTGTTATTCATTACTATCCTGCAGAGTTTTCAAGATCAAGGAGAAAGGGTTGAATTTTCTGGGCCCCTGCTATCTCAGATGCACACTGTTGATGAGCTCTTGGAAAGGCATGAACGTCACATCCGGCGAACTGTCCGGAGATCATGGTTTCAGAGAGGTATGACGGGCATATCAAGTCAAGCACATAAGCAATTTGTTGCATTACTGTTATCTCTTTTCTCCCTGACTTTTGTGCCTTAGGCTTGAAATCATTGAAAGAATGTTAAACTTACACCATTCTAAAGTTAATCATAGATTAGCCATTGAGGAATCCCCTCCCCTGTCTCTCGATATGAATGTTGACATGGCATTTCTTGTTAACATGTGATCTTGGGATTGCAGGTAAGAAGTCGAGGAAGTAAATAAAAAAATTGCATGGAGATCATATCAAAATGATACAAGTCCTACGGAGAAAACTCCTTTGACCAAAGAATGAACATCAGACTTATACAATGACACTGTCTAGCGGCTTCATCTGGCACATTGAAGCTGGGAACTCACTCAACAATTTGAGACGAACACCACTCGTCTTTCAATTTACAGAAATCTGTTGACCAATGCAAAGAAAAGAATAAAGGTTTGAGTTCCCCGTTTGGGGCAATTATAGATAATAATTCGTTTTTGTATGATCTAAATTCCTCCCTCTGTTAGCCTTTGCTAATTGTTATCTACATTCAAGTCTCTTCCGGCAATTGTATATATTTCATATGCCGTGACAGACTTCAGAATAGTCTAGTCACCATTATTCAATCATTTTTTAGGTTTTTAATGAATCAGCGTTCGCAATTTATATATCTAACAAGCAATTTTCTGGTAAGGAAAACTGCTTACCATAGACAGTGTCATTATACAACTTCTGAAGACAATATATATATTTCACTTCTGAATTCTCACTTTTCATTCATATTCATCACTCAATTCAAGGATACAAATCCAATAAAAATGTCGGAGCACTCGTGTGTGTAGGTTTTTATATATAAACTGGGTTAAGTTTTGTACTTAAATTCTAGAACGTTGTTAGATTAGTTCTATTGATTGAAAAGAAATAAAAGTATTTTGAAAGTGTAAATTGATAATCGTATTTATCCAAAATTAAAAGAATATTTAAAAATAAATAAATATTAATGTACATTTAAGAAATAAAATAGTTAATACAAACTTGTATAATTTTATAGAAACTTATGCGACTATTTTTTAGTTACAAGAATTAATGACAATGTTGTTCACTTTCAGATTAAAGTAGTTGTTTTCTCAACAAAAATATGTTGAACTGCCTTTTTCTACTTTCGGGTTATAAGACAAAAAGTACAAATACTTATAAATTACTTTTTATTAATAATATCTTAAAATTGTAATAAAAAATTCACAGTGAAGGGAGTGATGTAATAAAATGAAAAAAAAAAGTTAAAATATAGTAAAGAAAAAAGAAAACAAAAAATGAATGGTGGAAAGAGACTCGCGTAAAATTGTTTTTTCTTTTAAATTTTCTCCTGCTTAATCTCCTTCTAAATAAATCTCAAAATTATTATCTTTCACTCATATTCCATTCGTTTTTTCATAACTTATAAGTTTTTATCGTCACAAAGTTCATTTGTTTCTTTAATAGAAGACTTCAAATTTATATAGTCTTGAATAATATTAAATTTAAACAAAATAACATAAAAATAAATAAATATAAAAAATATTTCCAACAATTAAGTTTTAATTTAATAAAATAAAATAATACAATAAAGATGTGGACACATATGTGCTAATGCATCTATGTTCTCTCACTAGTGATAATAAAAGTGTTCAAATTGTTAGGGAAAACATCAATGGCATTAAATTTGCTGGTATTTCTTCATGCATTCACTGATTTCTTCTACAAGCTTGATTCATTAATAGATTTTTTTAGAAGGTAAAAAGTGCATTCTTCAGAAGTAGATGCCAAAAGTAAATAGAAGGTGAGAGAAGAAAGTAATGAGATGTAAAATGTAGAATCTTAAATTTTGTATGGACCTTCATCAGAGATATTTAGAGAGCAATAAAAGTTTTTATCAAAATAAAATGATATTTTCAAGATACTAAACTTGTTTTTAGTAATATTGAGTTTACTAAATATAAGTATATATTTATCATTTTCATCCTACGTATTAAGAGTATTCAAGTATGATCGAAGTTAAGACTGGTGATAAATACAAGTTAAAGATACAAATACAAATCAAAATATAATGAATTTAATTTCCCAAAGTGAAAAGTTGGAGTTTAAAGGATAGAAGTAATTACAACATTTGAAGAGAAATAAACTATTATGGTTGAGAATGGGTAAACAGAATAAAGTTAAGAGTATTTGTATTTATCTTTTTCACTTCACACCTTGCTTGTATTTCTATATATCAAAATCCAAAAAAGTACCCTTCCATAAACCGAAATTTTGGAAATAATATATTACAAAAATAATAACCACAAAGAAAATAATTTTTTGTTTAAATGGAAAGATATTTTTAGTGTGTTCAATTTGTCCAAAAATAATTTAATCAGATGAGTATTGTATTTGACTAGTTGGAACTAATTAAACCGGTAAATTATTGATTAAACTAATGCCTAACTGATTAAATCTTGTGAGCTATATTATATATTTAACTCAGTTTTATAAAAAATAAAATATCTGTTTTGGTAGGGTGGTTGCAATGCTTTTATTTTAACTTTCAAAAGGAAACATTATTAAAATCACCAAACTTTTTAAAAATTACGTGTATGCAGGTAGATAGCTTTGCTTGACTGTGACTTGTCTACTAATAAAAATTCAAGGTTGACCTAAATTTCTTTTACAAGTTTGAGTTGTCATAATATTTTTAATAATTATTTTGTAATAAAATCTATTAAATAAAACATGTCTCTAACTACTTCAGTTCTAAAACTATAGTAATTTTAAGAAAATAATTTTTTTGAAAAATATTTTTTTTTATAAATTCAATATAATATTTGAAATATTATTCTAATCATATTCATACATTTGGAGAGATGATTAAATATTGATATTTTAGTTTAGAAATGAAATAATTAATGTTTTCATAATAGATGTGGAATATCTAAAACGAGTATAGTTTTGGAAGGGATGGAGTAATAAGTTTATACCAGTATATTAAGCTAATTAGATTAAGCATTTATATAGTATTTTCACAGAAGAGTGTTTAAATAATCTAAAAATTATATGGCTTAAAAATATTAAATTTAAATTTAATACAATAAAAATAACAAAATTGCTACTGATAGTTAAAATATTTCTATAAATCCTACATTTTTTAGGAGTAGCATGAAAGATAAATTTATTTTCAAACATATATTACCTTACTAGTAGGCTTATTTCTGGGTAAACTTCTAGGTAATAATTGAAATTGCATATTCTTTTTAAGTATTTTAAGAAGACATGTTCGTCATATACTCAAAGAAATTATTGATAAACCAGAAATAATGAAATAAATAATTAATTATTTTACTCATTAGCCTAAGTTCAAGACTGTTACCTAATAACGAGATGAGGTTACTATAGTTGTATGATGTATAATTTTGATCTTATAAATTTTTATTTATAAACATGATCATCTAACTTTTCAAATTTAAGTAATTTTGATTCACCATTAAAATATTATCTAATAGAAAATGTTACATAAATGATAATAGGACCGGTTAATAGTAAATTTGAAAATTAACCACATATTATTCTAAATAGCACATACATATATTAACTTCCTTTTCTTATTAACAATATAAAAAAAATAGAGGACTAAATTTATACTAAAAAATTTAAACGAACTAAAGCTATATATTTACGAAACTAGTATTTTAAACCATTTAAAAAAACTAAATTCATTATAATGATCTCTTACTATTCAAAAAGAAATAATATCTACCTATTGATTGGAAGTTAAAAATAAAAGTTATAATATAAAATTACTTTTTTTCTTAAATAAATTATTATATTCTTTAAATATGGTTAGATTTTTTTTAATCATGATTTTTCTTTTAAAAATTAATTAAATAAACATTTCAGAAATTGTATAAATTTTTAAGTTTAAAAAAATTATCACATATTCACATTTACATAAGTAACCTATCACAACTTAATAATATATGCATAATGAACACATTTTGTTAAATAAACTATTATATAAACAAATATTTGGTTATATTTAAGAGAATTATAAGTGTAAAGGCAGGAACATAAAAGGAAATGCAATAAGATAAAAAAACCTTCACAAAGGAAAAAGATAAATTGAACGTTGATGGAAAACATACACAATGCATTCAATATTTTGGATAATCATTCTATCCGGGTGTTCTAAAAAATGAGTTTGCAAATATATTTTTGTTAGGAAAATTATACTTTTTCAATATACAATGTTACCCACACTTATTTGAAATTTTAAAAATGGTAGGTTATGTGAATTATTTCTCACTTCTAAGAAAATGTAAAACTCTCATACTTGTGTGATATGTCTTGATTGGAGTCACATAACTCATGTGGTTCAACTTTTACTAATTGTTTCATCAAACATTTTGAATCTCAACTAAATTATCAATCTTGACTTTATCTTATCGAGAAACTTCTATTAAATATTTTGTCATCAATTGAGTCTTCTTTCTCAAGATACACACTATCTCAATATCTATCATTCAATTTTTTTTCTATAACTATATTTTTGAGCTCATCAATATGTAACATTTCTCCTAAGACGTATCGGTGATTTCCTTGATGGAGGAAGACAATCCAATTGGTGGATAAGTTGCTCGGAGTGGTGGAACTTTGAAGGTTTCAAAGTTATAAGAGGAAGAGTGGCAGATTGAAGGCTTCAAATGAAGAAGCTAAGGGAAGTTAGGTTGGCAAGGTAGGTGGCTTGTGGGAAGCTTTCAAGTAGGAGTCTATCCTAGAGTGACTCTTGAACAAGTTGAAAACACATGTTATTACTCATTCAAAGGTGAATTTACAAGAGATAAATGCTCCTATTTATAGAAGTCTTGGCCAAACATTCAAGGAGCAAAAGGGAGGGAAATTCAACCCAAGTGCTCTCTTAAGATCAAACACCTTCTATGGATCTAGCACATAGGTGTAAAATATGCATATATGGCCTACGTGGCATATATGTAGTTTAAAAAGAAAATAAAAGATAATATTAGTTGGTTATGAAATTTGAGAAGGTAATTTCTATATTTTAGGCACATTGATAGGATATGTTGATTATGTGTAGAAAGAAATTTGGTCCTCTTTCAATCCAAGAGTAGAGATCCATTCTTCTCCATTAAAAAGTCTTGTGAAAGTGAGAAAAGGGTCAAGAAGGAGAAAACTAATTTTTTGATTCATCATCCATAATCAATCTATTGAAGAACACATGTCCATGGATCAAGGTATGCTAATTTCAACTTACTATTGAAGAACAAATCTAAGGTATACTCATTTCAACTTATGAGATTGTGAAAATCATATAGTTATAAGATCTTGGCTTAATGTTTATGTAAAATCAGGATTAGACTTGCATAATTAAGAAATTTAAACAATATGGTCACAATTTGCATGCTTTAAAACATTTAACACATGTAAAATGTGAAGCAAGCTCCATGTGTGCCCTAGGGTTTCCATGATTGGCTTATGGTTTCAATTGAGCTTGGATGAGCTCAATGTAAACCCTATCAAGAGTCTTTTAACTATTTATGAATATACCTACACCTCAAATTCCTAAAACCTTAATATACTTTGACCAAATACAAGCCCAGTATCCTAGACTATTTTGCCCAATTTACAACCCTTCTTTTTCCTATTTTATACATTTTATAACATGCTAGGGATGGTCCCTTTTAAGAGTATCTTGGCCTACTAAGGTCAGTAGAGGCCATATCTTGTATGCGTCTAGTCATAGTCCTAGTTGTTGGTCCCTTGGCTTGGGGTCTTCCATCATCCCCTTCATTTTGAGAAGGATTTGACCTCAAATTGGAAGGTTTTTCCTCGTCATCTAGCCCACCTGTAAAAGGTATAAGATCATAAACATTAAAAGTGAGATTTACTCTGTAATCTTTAGGCAAGTCTAACCTGAAAAATTATCATTGATTCTTTTGAGGAATTTGAAGGGACCATCGCCTTAGGGATTTGAGTTTGGACTTATTGTGGTTAGGAAATATATCCTTATGTAGGTGAAGTCAAACCCAATCTCCTTCTTTAAAGTGAGAAAAATAGGAAAATCATAAGAAGGGAGGGTTCAATTGTGATTTGATTACTTCTATTTTTTTTTCACAAATATCATTTGATTTGCGATGCAAAGAAAATGTTTTAGTTTGTAAAGCAATCAGACTAAAAATCTTTCATCTAATGTCATATCAAAAACGCACTTTGTCATCCTCTTTGGATTCTGTTTTCTTGTTTAATCTAATTAATGATCAAACTATGATTCTTTCTTCTGACAGACGATACTTCATGCATTTTTGGCCTAAAAAGGTTCATTAAGAAAAATGGACTTAAAGAGATATCTTTTTACAAACACTTTTCTATAGGTTGTGACTAATGAGGCATAAAAAGTTTTTCTTAAAGAAAGCTTATAAAAAATATGACCTGACAAACATGTTCAAAAGCTTATTGTATACATAGCTTCTTTAGTTCAGAAAGGTCATGTCCGATGTAGATTTAACAACTCAACTAAATCACTTGATTAACATATTCTCGTGTTTTCTTTAACAAGTGACTAGTTCATAATTTTAACATCTAACTAACAAATACAAATTTAAAACAAGTAGTTGGCTTGAAAATAATTTTAGTAAAGAATATTTAGTATAAACTCATACATTAGTTCTCCTTCTTGGGTTAGCATAGACAATGACAACAAGCAATATGAATGAGGTAAGGGAGGAAGAAACCACATATAGTAATTTATATCGGTTCATCAGTTGCAACATTCTACATCTAATTCTTGACCAACCAGTCAAGTTCAACTAAGCAGACTCATGTTGCGAAGTACACTTTGAGTATTCTTTGGGCTCAAAGCCACTTTTGGATAATTCCTTGAGTATTATTTCCCTAAGTCACTCTTGGCCAACATTCAGTATTCATTACTCAAGTCACTCCTGGTTGACCCTGAGTATTCTTTGCACCTAGCCTCTCATGGCTAACCGAGTATTCTTTCGGATCACAATCACTCTTGGCTAACCCCTTCAAGTAGTATTCTTGAATCAAGTAACTTCTGATTGAACCTGAGTTTTATTTTCTCTTTAGCCACTCTTGGCTAACATTGGAAAGGTAGAAGGTTAGAATGATTATCTGATCATCTGGCCTGACAAACGAAGAGTGTTTGCATCTTTCGACGAATAAAATGTTTGGGTTTTCTCTCCTAGTTCGGAACATTTTTCATTCTAAGGAGGGGTTAGATCTTTTGATGAATATAGGATGAAGGTTCACTCTCCTAGGGGATTAAAGAGTTTATCCTTTACTCTTGTATTCTTTTTCTTTACAATATTTTAACACAATGTATCATTTACTCTTGTATTCTTCTTCTTGATGGTAGGATTTATATAGATGCTTGAAAAAGTAGCCATTAAGAGGACCTTTATAGTCATTGAACAACTTTAATTCTTCTTTCATGCCTTATTTGATTTTTGACGAGCTTCAACTGTTGCATTTGATGCACCTTATGTAGCTGTAAATGCTCTTCTTTTTTACGCAACATCCTGGATGACTGGTAGTATACATTTGCCTTTGTACCAGACCCTTCACACTGTACAAGGCACCTAACTAGGCCAAAATTTGAAAGTAGCTATATCAAAAGTTGGTGGTCCTTGAAGTTTTAACTCATGTCCCAAGATATATTTGAACATTGATGTTAGCACAAGTCTTCTTGAGGACAAATGTAGGAGAAATATCTATAAAATAAACTCAAGCTTCAGAAATATTTTTTGATCTTGTGTTAGCTTGGAGTTTACATTGAACTTATCATTTTATACTCATTCACTTCTTTATCATATGTTCTGATTGATCTTTGTGATGCTCTTTTCGTGTGACATTCATCCATGCTTATGAGATGAAGTGACATGTCTATTTAATGTTCTTTCTTTCTTATGACAACTTAGATTTAGTGTTGAGCTTATCATCTAATCCTCATTGATTTTTCATCAAACGAACTACTTGATCTTGTATGAGTTTCTTGTCTAGTATTCATCGAAACCCATTAGACATAGTACAAGTCTAACATAGTTCGACTCTTTGTTGGACGAAACTATATCTTTTGTTTGATATGTTCTTCAACATCTATTAGATGTAACTTCATGTTTTATTGTTTTTAAGCTCTTAATCAAAACCCCCTTGTTGAAATTTCACCTTAACAAAAGATAACAACTTTCTTTCCTTTAGTATTGTCTTTGGTGTATCTCTTTGTTTGATGTAGGATCTCAATTTGAACCTTCTCATGTAATTTCTCGAAAAAGTCTGCCTTGGATACCCTTTTCTTATGAAGAAATTCATTAACATCAGGGAGAGGTACTTATTTTAAAGGTAGGAGAGAGTCAAAACCGTATACAACCTCAAAATGAGATATCTTAGTAGTCTTATGAACTACTCTATTTTAAACAAACTCAATATACCCATCCAAGATTTGTGATTTCCCTTGAGGATTGCCTTTAACAAGGAGAAAGACCTATTCATTACCTTTATCTATCCATTAGTTTATGGATGATGAGTGGTAGAGAAGGTAAGCTAATTTCCTTGCCTTTCCTAGAGAATTCTCCAAAAATGGCTTATGAACTTAGTATCTCTATCAAACACTATAGTTTTGGATAGCCCATGAAGTCTAATCGCATATCTAAAGAAGAGTTTAGCTATGTTGCTTACATCATCCACTTTGTGACATGGTATAAAATGTGTCATTTTGCTGCAATGGTCCACTACCACAAAGATGGGATCATATTCCTAATGGATTATGAGTAATTGAAGGACACAGTCCATACTAATATCCATCCAGGCTGAAGAAGCAACAGGTAAAGTAATGTAAGTTCCATGAGACATTTCTTTACACTTAGCTTATAAACATGAGATGCATCGATGTCAATGCCTTTGGACATCCTTCCTCACGTGGGGCCAAAAGATTCTTTGTTTAAGAAAACATAGAGTTATCTCAACTCTCAAATGCCCCATAAGATCTCCTTTAGGAGTCCCCTTGGCAAAGAGCTTTCTATGCAAACCTTGAGTAATACAAGTTTTTTCTTCTTTAGAAAAATACTCCTCGGACACATAAAATCCTCATCGTGCCTTTGTTTAACAACTAGCAAAAGTGGAGGAGAAATCATAATCATTAGCATATAGTTCGTGTATGTGATCAAATTCAAGAATTTGGGCACCAAGTGTTGTCAGGCATACCTTATAGACAAGTCATCAACCGCAATGTTTGTTTTTCCCATTTTGCATTTAATCACATATGAAAATTGTTCTAAGAACTTCACCCACTTTGCATGTCACTTATTCAATTTTCCCTGACCCTTAAAATATTTAAGCGACTCATGGTCACTATGAATGACATATTCTTTGGACTCTAGATAGTGTTCCCAAGTTTGAAGAGTCAACAGTAGTTGGGAAAGGCATTATGAATTTTTTTTTATTGAAATAAGCAATTGGGTGCCCTCCCTGCAATAAAACCACACTTATGCCAGCTCCCAATGCATTACATTCTGGCTAAAAGTTTTTAGAGAAATCAGGTAAAGCTAGAATAAATGCATTGGAGAGTGGAGTTTTTTAAGCTTTTGTGATAGAAGCATCTTTAAATAGGGAAAGAAAATTTCAACTCAAGCAAGATTCTTGTAGAAACTCGGAGTTAAGTCTCTCTTTCAAGGAAGGTTCCTTGATAAAGAACCAGGAGAAGACTACTCCCATGTTTGATTTTAAGAACAAGAAGAATTCAATTTTCATTCAATCAAGGTGAGTATTACAAAACCGAAATGGGTCTTATTTATAGATGTCCAAACCCCATGCACCTAATGACATAAAGGATGTGGGAATAAGAAGCTCAAAGTAGGATGTCCCGAGCCTTGCAATCAATGCCCAAATTTGGCCTATTTTTAGCCTCTCCCAAGTAATGTGGGACTTTCATGCTTCAAGCCTTCTTCTCCTATGTTTCTGACTAAATTCTTCTAGGGTTTTTGGCTAATTTTTCAAGTCCAAATCAACATCCAATTGAGGCCTAAAAGAAGCTCACTCATGTCTCTACAAAATCCTACAAAAATACAAAGAGAAAGTACACTTGTACAATTTATACAAGACTAAAAAAAAAAGAAAGAAAATCTTAGTGTTATACTTGAGATCCTATGAACCTTCTAAGGTCCACATTATCATCTTATCATGTTAAGTTCCTAAGTTAATATCCTCTAAAGGTCTTGGAATTCAATTTTTATATGTCCTTGTTTACCACAACTCAAATAAGTAAAGTTTGAAGAACTAGATTCAATTTTTTTGAAATTGTACCCTTTCTATGAAAATTTTTTGTATCTATTATTTTTCAGAGATTTCCCAAATTTCTTGGCCAACGGGTTCGATGTCTTTGAATCACCGCATTCTCACTAGTTTTATTTTTCTTTTAACAGTAGTCCTAACTGCAATTCTCTTAACCTTCTATCACTATTCTCTTGCTCATTTAATTGATTCATTTCCAACTCGTGTTCGCTTAACAAAGAGTGATGTAGAGGTCAAGATTGGCAAATCCTTGGATTATGAAGTTGTAGCAACTTTAGGTTGCTGGCTTTTGTCAAGTCATTTCAAAACTTTAATCTTTAGTTCCTCCTTGTCAAACACCTTCTCTAGACCCATTAGATGATTTACAATGTGTAAATTGTTTTTGCATATTTTCTATAGTCTTTCCTTGTTGCATTCTAAACAACCCGTACTCCTAAATCAATGCCTGTTTCCTAACCCTTCACATAAGAAGTTCATTCATATGTGACTTCTAAAATGTCTCACACCTCATTTGAACTTTCCTGTTCTCAACTTCAGGTCAGACAGAACAAGGATTATCATGTTTAGCACAAAAAATTCATTTATAATTGCATCTCATATCTTTCTATCAATTGATTAAACAAGGATCTTCATTCTAACATTCAGGAATTGATAGTTATCATCTCCAAACACACAATTTTATTCTATAAATTTTTTTCAAATTAACTTTTTATCCAAAATCTTCAAAAGTTGTCTCAACTAAATAATTTAAAATTTAATTCTACTCAAGCAAAACAACAAATTTATCTAAATGATTCGCTAGGATGGAGTTAATTGTAAGAGATTTGAATAGTAATTGGTCTAATTTTCCTCTCTTTAAACCCAATCTTGCATAATGTATAATTTTCAAAGTTTCAATTTTAAATTTTGTGGAAGTTGATTTTGTTTCTCTTTCATACAAATAGTCATAAAAAAGTTCTTTAAACAGGTTTTTAGTAAGTTTTGTTATTACTTTATTAAGATGTATTTAATTCCAAGTTCTATATTTAAAAGTTTTAACATTTTTTTATGTATTTAACGTGAAATAAAAAAAATGCACTTAAAGGATGTATAACCTAAAATTCGTATTAGATGTCATATCACAAAATTATGATGTAACGTTTATGAGGAAAATAATACATAGAAGGATCGAAAGTTAGTAATAGAAAAACACAATGTGATTGATTATGTCTTCTGAATCCAAGGAGAAAAGTTAGCGAGTATTGGGTTGACAAGGCCCATTTGTCGACTTCTGATTGGATTTAAATCTTTTATCAATGCCCAATACTTCATTGTGAGCTGTAGAAATGAGTGTAGACATGTGAATTAAACCTCGTTTTAATCAAGTTGGGTTAAAAGAAATACAGGTTCTAATCTACAGATAAATCGGGTTCAAGTTAAGTTGGTGGTGACTTGATTCCTAACCCATCAATAATATTTTTTTTTAATATTTTTCAATTATAATTTTTATTACTTCTAATTATATGAATAATTCAATATTTTTTAAAGATTAAATTGATGTTAAATAATGTTTTAATAATTTTATGATTTTTATTTACTATTTTTTAATAATATTTGGTGAAATATGTGAACACTCTCTCATGGTATTATTATTAAGTTGAGTCAATTTACTTTGATTGGATACAATAATTATATAAAATAAATTAAATAAACAAAATATAATTAAGTAAAATCATTAAATAAAAATTAATTTTAAAAATCAAAATAATTAGTTACTATTTGATTAAATTAGAAACCATTTTATAAACTAAAAAAAAATATTAGATCTAAGTTTTAATCATTAATATTTTAGATTTTAAATTAGTTTTTAAAAGATTAATAAAGACAAATTTAGAATATAAAGTAATAAATAACTAAAACTTTGGTAACTAATGGTTAAATATCAATTCAAAAATTATTTTATAATTTTTTATTAATAATAAAAACTACTTTAGATATCAATAATTTTGTATTTAATTTAGTTAATATAATGACTAATTATTTTTAGTCACTAAATTTGATTATTATTTAATGATTTTTTTTTTGAGTTAATATACCTATCTCACCAATGTATACATCAACATGATCAACATGGATTATAAAATTTTTAAATTACCGAAAAATGAATAAATTAAGTTAACTATTTTTAATTCAATTAATAATAAGTTATCTAGTGTGAGCCAGTCTGAAGACCTTCAAACCCTTGCCCCGAAGCAATTGAAAGATGAGCATTTAAATAAATAAATAAATAACCAAAACACATGAGTGAAAGATTCACAATGTTGATGCTTCCACGTTTGGAACTTGAAATTGAAGGTAACAATTAAAACATATTGAATAGGTCCAGGGAGAAAATATCCCTTTTACACTGAGTTTGAAAAATATGAGTGGTTTTCTTCATTTTACTACGCTTATTTTCTATGTAACAATTAAAACCATTAAATTTGTAATCAATAAGCATGAAACCACCAATTAGGTCATGCAGCATATGAAACCGATTAAATTGAGTTTTTGTTTTCTTTGTTGAGAAGCTTAATGAGATTGAGTTCAACTTCATATCACCACCCATGTAAGGAAGCTTTATTCAACCCTAGTCACATGCTTTTGAAGATAAACTAGAGTGCAAGTCACATGCTTGCTTTGAACCTAATTGAATATTTAAATTAAATTGGATCAATAATAGTTTTTACCCTATTTTTTAATTCTTCAATAAAGCTGCTTTGATCTCCTTTTAGAGACAAAAGGAGAGAGGAATACAAAGTTCTTTTCTTTACTTTTGTCCTGCCATCACTTTATCCTAACCTACTAGATCATGTACAAATCTTGTTCAGAGATGAATTTTCACATACAAGATTTCCCAGAGATGTGTGATAAAAAAATTATTTTAAAAAAAGAAGCTGTAAGAGACATATATTATTTTGATGATACCAATTTAAAAAAATACAGGACTTTATTAAATTAAATTTCAGATAATAGTAGTAAACTTTAAGAAATATTTACTTCATCTTAAAGAAATACGTGAAGGTGAAGTTGATATATTTAGAGAAGCAGAATCCTAAGTGATATCATATACGTTGATAATCCTATACTAGGTTACAAGAAGAGATAAATAATTTTTTTTATAATTATATTATATTATATTGAAAGTTATAAACTGATGTTTTTCAATATAATTTTCAAAATAATATTTGTCATGTTAATTTCCGAGGAATTGTTAGAATGAGAAAAACATTACCTCAGCATAATATTGTAGAATCCTTATTATATACATGTGGTTGTGTTTTGAAAATTGAGTTGTTGGTGACAGCAGCATGCCTTTGTTTTAGGGTTGTCTTGAACACTTGGTGATCCAAACAGACGATGACTGTAGAATGAGTTGCAGGTTCATGATTGTGAATAAAAATGGGGTAGTTAACGAGGCATTGTCAATGGAAGAGGACATTGATTTTGGACAAGTATGCAGTTTTGGGATTTGCATGAGATTGTTCGTATGTCGAATACAAAGACAATTGGGTAGTAGCAAAAATTATGAATGATTGTGTTTTCTTTGTGGATGACTTCTAAGATGGGGTATGTGAGCATGATGATGAAAGTGTGGAAGGGACCACTACCACAGGAATTGGAAAACCTAATTAAGAAATTATTATAGCCTCTTCGAGCTCCTATATTTTCTAGTATTCTAGACTTTTGGTGAAAGAGAATTAGTGAACACATTTTAAGTACCAGAGAAACACAGAACATGATCAATAAAGCCATCAAGGTACAAAAATCTGAGGAGCCAACAAGAACAAACACTTATAAATGATCAGATTTAAGACAAATAAAGGACACTGAATACAAGAGAAAGTAAAAGGGGATAATATTTTGATTGCAACATTTGAAAAATAGTGTATTAAAGACTGAACTTATTTGGATTGATTAAAGATTATGTGCAATTAAAATTTTGTTAAAAAAAAGGAAAAAAATGAAATATAAAAGACATCAAAGAGTTGTTTAATAGTTTCACTTTTAGAATTTAGAATTTGTTTGGAAGAATATTTTTTTCAAAGTTATAAAAAAACTCTATTCAGATATATTAATTTTTCTTAAGAAATTAATCTCTCTATATATGTGTGTTTTTTCTTCTTATTTGCATGTAAAAGGTTGAGAATCTTATGTTATCATGACAATAACTTTCACTTTTAACTTATTTTTTAATTAAAAATAAATTAGAAGTATTTTAAAGAACTAGACATATTTATAAAAAAAATTATGAGAATAAGATTTTCAGTAATAATAATTCCAAAATTATTATTATTATAGAAATATAATTAAATCCGTAAAATAAACACTTTTTAAAATTTTATAGATCTATTGAACTGTAAAAAAAAAATTAGAAACTTGCTTTTCTATAAGTATGTTATTGAAGTTATTTTCTTGGATCACTGTAATAATATTTAAAAATTCATTTGGCCAGAACTTTGAAAAAGTGCTAAGTTGTTAAAGAATTTGTCTAAGGTATATAATCAATTTAGAAAAAGCTTTTTAAATAAATTATTTGACAACTAACGTAGAATTGTCGTCTTAATATTACAAAAATGCTATTTTCTCATTTTCTAAATAATTATCTTGAAATAGATCTAACTTGTGGATTTTTATATACAAGTAAACCGCGTAATTTGTTAGGGCTTCGCCTAATTGTTACAATTAAAATTTAAAATGTTTTTATCACATCTATTTAATGAAATTTAATAAGTAAAAGTTTCGAAGGTGTATAAGTTTTAGTTAATTATGTGGTTAAGATTAAGATGTTTTTCAAACACTTCACCCTTGTATTGTTGAGCATGAAGATTTAGAGGTTTGGTACAATGAACCTGTTCTTTTGCAACCTTATCATTTATCTTCTAAAAATAATGAGTTATAAATAGTTAATAAATTTGAAAAGGAAAAGTTTGAAATTAGTTTTGTTTTACATTGTTGGACAAAGGAAATGATAGATAGTTGAAGGGAGAATGCACCCTCTCCAAATTCATTTATTTTTTTACTTTCACACAGTTATACTTCTTATCAACTACAAGTCAAAGTTAATATTGCCGATAAAAAAAAAAAAAAAATAAATTATAATTTTTATTAAAAATATTTAAAATTTTTTTATTTTTTTTTTATTTTTTTTTTTTATTTTTTCTTTTTTTTTTTTTTTTCTGTTTTTAAAAATAAAAATAAAAAAAAATTTTTTAAAAAAAAAAACTACACAACATATAAATTTTGTAATATAATAGTATGCTTATATAAAAATTTCGTAATTAAACATCATGACATAAATATTTGATAAGTTAACTCAGGATTTTACAACATTAAAAACTCATACCAATTAATTATAGATTTGAATG
>Ga0123342_1002339_pt1 | contig 31469 bp, 11 predicted proteins | sample Turbeawhitnodule_FD_89960 | JGI IMG/M metagenome (GOLD analysis project Ga0123342, IMG submission 89960) | Root nodule microbial communities of legume samples collected from Mexico - Turtle bean Mexico white nodule | ecosystem: Host-associated > Plants > Roots > Nodule | place: Mexico: Nepantla... | reverse complement strand
TTCTCAAATTATTCAATTTTCTTCAAATCTTAACAATAAAACAATCACATAGATCTCACATGGATCTACACATCCAGAATATTCAACAAACAACGTCTTCCGGAAGACCCGTATTAAGTAAGTTCTACCAGAGATTAGCACCCGATCCAAAGATTACCAGCGAATCCAACAGAAAGGATCAGGGTAAGTTCAATACAACCCAAGTCGTGCATGATATTACGGTGTGCATGAACTCCCCATCAGCTTCTCACCACCTGATATTTTAGTCTATGTGACTTAGATCATCAGTGAAACTCGGAGATCTCTGTTACCCCATAACATCAATACATAATACACAACAAACATCAGTCCATACATTATCTCAAATGTATGAATTCAATTCCACATCACTTCATCATACAATATCATTCCAAACACGATCCACAACATTCAAAAGCTTAATTAACATAAAAAAAAACACTTAAATATTAAACCATAAAAATATAATGTTTTTATAAATTTTAAATAATATATAAACAAAGAACACAATATATAAACACAATATAAGAACATAAGTGAATATTGGGATCACGTCCCTTCCACATTCAGATCTTCTATCCTAGGGTGCTATTAAAAATTAAATTTAGCTTCCCTTACCTTAATTGCTTGCTTTCCAAGCAACATCTGGAATTTTATTCCCCACAGTCTGGATAAGCTTCAAGATTTACGGGCCTAAAGCAACAAGTTATCCAAACTGAACAAAAATTCAGTATATAGCAGAATAAGTTGAGAGGATTAAACTTCTCAACTAACCCCTCCAAGATTGATGACTAAATCCTAAGGAAAAATAGAGAACAAAGAAACTTTAGAACAAAAATGAACTTACTCTATTTAAAAATTTGATCGGGTAGAAATGTTCCTTAACTCCTCAGCTATAGTGTGCTATGATCAAATTCTAACATAGATGAAGATTGGGAGAGAAAATTAAGAGAGAGGGAGAGAAGAGAATATGATGAGGGAGTGAGAGAGAAAGAAGAAAATGGCACGGGGGAGGGGTATGCAACTTTTGAAAAAAAACGTTGTTACATAAGAACACCCCAAATTTGTATGTCAAAATCCGTTTAGCACATAGCAACCTTGTTGAGCGGATATGAGATTGAGAGCATGTATACCTCCTTTTAAAACCCATTTTTCAAGTAAAAATCAAGATTAAACTTCATAATTCATACCACACCCAATTTAAAATCATTAACCACTTTTACAATTGTTTAAAACTTTCAATCCTTCTCATAAATTTTCATCTATTAAAAGAGAATACTATATTCTCTTACCTAAAATTTCTTATCTCTAAAGTAACCTTCCAAGATCTAAGTCATAAAAGCTATATAAAAATTTGAGGACTTGAACCAAGTTATTCAAAAGTTACCAAATTTCAATATAAGATTAATCGCGTTAAGAGAATTTTCTCAATTAATCCTTCATAGATTAATGACAAAATCATGAGAAAAACATAAAACAATGAATCTTTTAAGTAAAAAAAACTTTACTCTATTTAAAATCTGATCGAGTATCTTTGATTCCATAATAATTGTGAGTTACTAATAAAATCTAAAGAAAAGGAGAATAACATGAGAATAACAGGCTATGGGAGGAGCTATCCACGCTTTTTGTTTTACCAGATTTTAGAGTTACTTATCCATATATTTGTTTAAAAACTAATTTACTTTATTTGTAAAGAATGTATTTTCATTTAGTAAATAAGTTAATGCATAAAAATTATTGAATGGAGGATGTGATCATTATTTACAGTTTCAGCACACGTTAAGAATAAGTACAATTAAAAATGTTAAATAAAGTATAATAACGTAATATCTTCATATTGGAAATGCATCTCTTTTAAATGAAAAATGAAAAATTAATGAATACTATTTTGATTTTTAATACGTATATTAGTAGAAGTGCTATATAAAAATAAATTTATATCTTCTTTTAACACTCAAGTTCAAATTTACAATATTTAAAAATCTTCTTAAGCCGAATCATGTAAATCTCTTTAAATATAATTGTTTTTTTCCTAAACTTCTAACAATGAATTATATTATTGTATAAGTTCTGTATAGTAAAAAATTAATTTATTTCACTGAATACAATTGATTACTGACTAAAAACTTTATTCGAGTAACTTTACCAAATGAAATTTTTAAATAGTTATTATTTTTAAAAAGTCTAAAAAATCTTAAATATCAAAGAAAATTGTCCCAAACATTCTACCCTACTAATTTATTTAAACATATGTTAGGTAACCATTTTTTAAAAATATTGCAAAATAAGTTTTTTTAAAGTAAATTTTTAGTAAAGAAATCTATATAGAGTAAATAAATGAGACTTAGTATTTAGATTTGAATAACACTAAATCCTATTTTTACAAGTATAGCCATTCGATTCCTACCCTTGTTATAAGTTTTACAACTTAGTAATAACAATAATAAATTCTTATTTATTAAGTGAAATTAGATATATAGATCATATTATGTGATTCAATTCGATTAAAGAACAAAGTCTTAGAAGTATTATTTATTTTTAATTTTCTGCTTCTCTTTTTCACATTTACATACGATAAAATTTTGATAATAATTTGAAGAAATGTGTAGAAAAAGAACATAAAATTGTGGAAAAAAAATGTTAATTTGAAGTTACAAACTATGGGATCTCTTATAGCATTGCTAAATTGTCGGCACAAAGAGATCAATGACAAATTTAACCTTCCATTGACTTTAATATATAAAATAAAGCCATTTTATATAGACATTTTTTTTCAATATTATTTAGTTTTTCAAAATATTTTCTATTTTAATATATAATATCATTAATAACAATACAATTTCTCAAAAACTAATAGTTATACTTTAAAAAAAATTCAAAATGAAATTTTAATCCAAATCAAATAGAACCAAAGGTTTTGAACGTTCCAAAATCAATATTTCTCTTGTTGTTATCGATTTTTTTTATATATATAATTTTAACTAACTTGTTTTAATTTTTATATATTCCATTCTATCATGTAATGAACTACTACAATGAATTAATATAAGATAATTGCATCAATAGCAAGATTAATCAACATGATTCTCGCTTGTTATTCTCAACTAAAGGTTTTTATGTAATAATATTAAATATTTAGAATTAGAATTTTTCATTTATGATAATTATACTTTTATTAGAAAAAATGTTTTGATAGACCTAAATAAATTGTAGGCAACTAACTTGGTTTAGCAAGTGAAAGTGGATTGAAATTGAAAACAAAAAACCATAAACTATTTAATGAATTGAGAATAATTAAGAAGTTTTTTTTATCTTACACAAGTTTCTAAGGGATGCATAAAAATGGATGGTCCTATCTAGCTCGATGAGTCTATGGGGTTAACTAATAAAAATAACATAGTATGCTATTACTTTTATTTAAATTGAATTGGATGTTTTTTAGGTTTAATTTATGTTGAACAAAATTATTCTCATCTGTTTTTAAAAAAACAAAAAAAAAATATTTTCAAATCTAAAAAGTTAAAACAGTATATCTAAAATTTAAATAATATTAATTAAATTAATTTTTTATTTATAAATATAATTATGTAATGTACAAATTTTAACCTATCTATATGTTGTGATAAAATAATAGTAGTATCTTTATTTTTTCAAAACTTACTTATTATTTTAAAAAATGAGCCGGTTTACATAAGTCCAAAAACTAACTCGACCTAAATTGTTTATACTCTTAACTGAAACCAATACAAACAAAAATTATTAGGTAAGTGACCAATCTTAATAATTTTACTATCACTTAGCTTGAGCATGAAAAAAAAAATTTAAAATAGTCTTTAATTATAATTAATGGTAACTTTTATATTATCTCGCATCAATAATTAATTTAAGATTTTTAATTATAAATTACTTTTATATTTCTATAAAAGTTTAGGGTTTTTCAAAATATATTACAAGATTATGACTTATAGAAATACAAATATTAACAATATAAGGTTCAAAACTACATCTTAAAGCCCTCCAGAACTTCTAAGACCTGTATGATCATATGTTCGTGTACATAGTACCGTTATCGCAATTCACAACACAACAAGAAAAGAAAGGGTAAGCTAGTGAAAATAAAGTTTTATAATTTACACAATTAAATCAAAAGAGAAAACCAAATTACATGGATCAATTTCTCAATTATTCAACCTTCTTCAAATACCAACATAAAACAATCACAAAGATCTCACATGGATCTACACATCCAGGATATTCAACAAACCGACTTCCGGAAGACCCGTATTAAGTAAGTTCTACCAGAGACTAACGCCTGATCAAAAGATTACTAGTGAATCCAAGAGAAAGGATTAAGGTAAGTTCAATATAACCCAAGTTGTGCATCTCGTCATGGTGTGCATGACCTCCTCCGTCAACTTCTTACCACCTAATATCTTAGTCTACGTAACTTAGATCATCAGTGAAGCTCGGAGATCTCTGTTACCACATAGACATCAATACTTAATAAACAACAAACATAAGTCCATACATTATCCCAAATGTATGAATTCAATTTCATACCTTTCTCATCATACAATATCATTCAAAACACGATCCACAACATTCAAAAATCTATTTAACAAAAAAAACAACACTTAAATACTAAACCATCAAAATTTAATATTTCTACAAGTTTAAATAATATATAAACAAAGAACACAACATCCCTGCAAGAGAAATTGAATATTAGGACCACATCCCCTCTACATCCAGATCTTCTAGCCTAGGGTGCTATTAAAAATTAAAGTTAGTTTCTCTTACCTTAATTGCTTGCTTTCCAAGCAACCTCTATAATTTATTCTCCCAATCTGGATAAGTTTCAAGGTTTAAGGGCCTAATGCAAGTTATCCAAACAGAACAAAAAATCAGTACATAATAGAATAAGTTGAGAGAATTACTTTTCTCAACGGACCCCACTAAGATTGGTGACTAAATCATAGAGAAAAACAGAGAATAAGAGATCTTTAGAGTAAAAATGAACTTACTCTGTTTAAAAACCTGATTTGGTAGAAATGTATCATGACTCCTGATCAGATTTTAAAATAGATGAGGTATGAGAGAGAAATTGAAGAGAAAAGGAAGAAGAAGAGAGATTAAGCAAATAATATTTAAACTTATATTTTAGTTCATGTTTATATTTATGGTTTTTACACTTTAGTAATAGACAAATAAAATCATCTTTCCTCTAGTTTAATAAAGATGTAAGTATCTCAAAAATATTTTGGTATTTTTAATTGATATTTTAATAAAAATAATCTATTAAAAGTATTTAAATTTTTTATTTTTTATTTATTTTATTTTTTCTAAATATAATGTCGTTTCATTATATTGTTAACTTTTTTGTCTGTTCATATCAATTCCTGAATTAACTTGTTTCTTTCCTTTACAATTCCTTTCAATCTGTCAGTTAACTTAAAGTTAAAGTTAAAAGGAAAAATAAATTGATTATAAGTTGAAGATAAAAAAAAATGTCATTTTATTCAAAAAATAAAACACTTAAATGAAAATAAATATTTTGACTACCTAATTAAATAGCTTTTAATAAAAAAATTAACTAAAAATACTTAAATCTGTGAGATATTTACAATTTTTTTAAGTTAGTTGAACCTTTAGAAAACTCTTTTTAATATATATATAAATAAATTCTTATATTGTTTCGAAATCAATAATAAGTTATAAGCATTTTTTGTCCCACCTAGACAAGTATGGTGATAAAAGTCATACATTTTTTGATAATGATATTTCACAATATCAAGAATTCTTCAACTCTCAAACACACAAAAAAATCCAACCTAGTAGTAGCAACCTATATTAATTTAGTTTATTGGGGTAGTAAGAATTTGTGATTGTAAATGTTTGGTGATGATGATGAGGATGGTGGAGGTAGTGGATATCATTATTAGGCATGGCCCATAACATATTTTTACAATCTTTATTGTGTAAAATATTTGTAGGGCAATTAATAATAGGAGCAGAACAAAAAGTAAAAGCTGATATCAGCAGGTCAGACTCAGACAACATTCCAAGACTCCTAATATCATCACACCACAAAATCACCACACCACTCACACAACAATTGCTTCAATTTTTTGACCAAAATTTGCACATCATCTTTAACAAAAATTTATGTTCATACAATCATATCACCAACCTTTGCACTCTCATTAATTCCTAATTCTTCTCTACTACTCTCCATCTTCATTACTACCATATCTTTGCATTCAATTTTTCTGTTTACAGCTATTTAGTGTCCACCATATGCAACCTATTTATTTCGTACACATTTCATCCTTCAAAAACTAGTTTAGTTGAATATCACTTCAAAATATAACAATCAAATATATTTTTTATGTACTATAATATAAAATTGAGATTTATTTTTAATATAAATTTGAAACTTTCTCGTAATAAGATAGTATAAAATATTTTAAAAACTTAAATTGTAAATTTATTTATTATATAAAAAAAATCTAATCATGATTTATTTTAATAATTTTCTTATTGAATATTATAAGGTTTCAAGTTTATATTAACAACAATAATTAATTTCGCTGAATAAATTTAATATTATATTAGAAATAAATTTAAATTTTAATTCAAAAAATTTAAGTTATGTATTTATTTGATTTTTAATTGATGTAAAATTTTGAAATAAACTTTTCATAAATGTGGTTAAACATTATATTTGAACACTTATCTCGATATAATGATAAGCTTTTCACTGGTCCAATGATCATATAAAAAATACATAGAAATAAAAAATAGAGAAATATTAAATAAAACTTATAATGATTTTTTTTTAATTTCTTGTAGGAAAAATCATCGAAAAAATGAACCCATGCTTTAAAAATCTAATATTTTGCTTTAATTCCTTCCATGATCCCCGCAATTTTTGTTACTCTCTCTGAATGTATAAGAAATATTTTGATATATGAATCCTTGAAATGTAAATAAACTATATATAATGTAAAACTGTTGCCTTTTAAAATATAATACATAAATTTATGCGAAGTAGTTCGACATTTTTTTTTATAATTAAAAATCTAGATTCCATTGTAAGTTTAGATACAGACTAAAGATAAAAAAAAATACTATTTTATTTAGTAAGATATATATTAGTTGAGAATCAAATAAAATTTAAATGGTTTCTGATTATAGAAAAAAAAATACACTGTTTTATTTATTTATTTGGTCTTCTGTGTCCGTACGTACAAAATATAGACAGTATCAATTAAGACAAACAAAAAAAAAATCTTGTAGAAGTGCCAAAATTAGATTCATTTAAGAATTTCCATATAAACTATTTATTTCCACTTGAAATCATCAATACAAATATGTTTCACAAGGATCCTACCAAGACATATAAATTATTTTACTTTAAAATGTTATAAATTACTTTTTTTTAACTAAATAAATTATTTTATTTAGTTTTCAAAATAATGGAATGATTGTCTTCATACTTTTTTTAATGATTTAATAATCTAATTAGTTCTTAAAAAATATTCAGTTGACCTTTCAAAGTTTACTTTTCCATCAAATTAATCATTTAAAAATATAAAAGAATACCACATTCATTCTGTGTCACTGTTTTGTTTTAATTCTCCACAAAGATTAACATACTATGCATAAATTTTTGAAGAATTATTTTGGTGACAATTTTTTCAAGACTAATGCGATGAGATACTGATTTTTTAAGGAATTAATGTGGGGGTTGATTTTTAAGGAGACAAAATTATTTGTAAATTATGTTATACTGTGTTATTACTTATTAAATGAATCATAACTCTGGATTTTAGAAAATTAAGAATCGATATTTTTTAATATAATTTATTTTCATTAGAATGATATGTTGCAGAACACCAAGAACAAAACTACAGAAAATCAGTTGTATTGCTTATTTTGAAGTTATTGAAGAAGAAAAAAATAGTTGTGTTTAGTTTTAACATATAAAGTAAATCTAAATTGTACTTTATTTATTTATAATTCTACATCTATGGTGTGGAGAACAAGAGTTGGAAGAGAACATCAAAGATGGAAGTACAACCCCACCATGGGGATCTAATTTATAAACAGGTTTCTGAATGTTTATGGTGTGGGCATGGAGGCATAAATTTGGTTCAGACCACTACACTTTCTCTCTCTCTTTCTCTCTCTTTTCTCTCTGTGTCTCTCTGCAGGACCAGATGTGGAAGTAGTTATAAACAACTTGAAAAGGAGAAGGCAGTGAACAAACTTTGAGTTCTTATCAGCAGTTTGGTTCTTCTTCAGTCACAATTGTGTTTAGTTATGGGAATGAAAAGACATTCAGAAGATAGCAATGATCCATTTTTTGTTGCAGCTCACAACACAACAACAAGACAACAATGCACACAACCAGACAATGATGGTGTCCCAGAACAGACATGTGCGCAACAAAACCATTCTCCAAAATTGGCTTCTTTCACTTCCCAAAATGCTCCACCTGTGATACCTTCTTTTGTTGCCTTGCTGCTCCTTGTTACTTCAATTGCCCCAGCAATGTGCCACCCCATGCAGGGCAACCACACTTTTAGGCCACCTCATGAACTGCTCAAGTTGAGGAGAGTCAGAGCTCACTTGAAGAGGATTAACAAGCCTCCTGTCAAGACAATTCAGGCATCTTCCTTTTGTGATCCATAACTTGTGGTGACTGATGACAGTGACACTGTTATTTTCCTTTTTATTTCTCTGGTTTAGTGATGTTTTGGGGTTTTGCTTTTGTTATTTTGTTGCAGAGTCCAGATGGTGATTTGATAGATTGTGTATTATCTCACCAGCAGCCAGCTTTTGACCATCCAAAGCTTAGAGGGCACACACCATTGGTAATTTCTCCAACTCATTCCACCCAAACAATGTCCTTGCTTTTGGATTTCTTTTTGTGAGGCCACATCAGAAGACTTCATTCTGTTTAACTTAGGTAGAATAGAACCAATTCCATTCACACAACTCTTCTTCCAAACATTTAATTCAACTACATATTTACAGAATTTGAATTCAATACTACTGCTTAAAGTGAAACAACCACATCTCTTTCACAAGTGGTTGGTTTGAGATTTTAAAGGTTTACTTATTTGTTATGTTTGCTATGGAGTTTGAACCAATCATTGTAGAATTCCTGTGTGGCTATGCTGTTTTTTTTCTTTCTGTTATAGTCTAAATGACTAAAAGTTTTAATTTAGACATTGAATTTTACAGGATCCACCAGAGAGGCCAAGGGAGAAAAACCAGACCAAAGTAGATAGGGAAAGTGAGAGCTTTCAGCTGTGGAGTGATTCTGGTGAAACATGCCCAGAAGGAACTGTACCAATCAGAAGAACAACAGAGGAGGATATTCTTAGAGCAAGTTCTATCCGAAGATTTGGAAGAAAACCAAGAGCTGTACGGAGAGACTCATCTGGCAGTGGTCATGAGGTTTGTTATTTGACCAAAAAACACTGACATTTCATCTCACCAACAAATATTGGACACAGTTTTTCAATTGTTTTTCTTTATCTCTAATCCTAATTAGACAAAAAAAAAAGTCTTTTCCTTTCATTTACTTTCAAAGGAATCTTTTTTATTTTCTTTTTCATTTCTTATTTCACAGTGCATTCATTCATGAATAGGGTCTTTCATTTCCCGCTATTTTCCACCTCATAAAGAAAAAGAGAGACACTTCTTTTCCGTATTTGTCTACAGTTTGAACATGAGTTCCAAAAACAGCAGGGAACAGACAGTGAATGGACACCACTAGTAAAAGTTTGGTTCTTGCTTGCACCAAAAAGTGAGATCAAAATCATGACTTGGATGAGGAGGCTCTCCTTGTATCTATGTTGGTTATTGGATACCAAACATTTACATTTTTCCACCAAAATTAACTAAAAAAACACCCCTTTTGTTTACTCAATGAATTAAAGTACTTGTTTATTTACATGTACCTTAATTTTTCAATTGCAGCATGCTGTTGTTTTTGTAAATGGGGATCAGTACTATGGAGCAAGGGCAAGCATAAACGTGTGGGCACCAAGTGTAAGTGATGAATTTGAATTCAGCTTGTCACAAATGTGGGTTATTGCTGGCTCCTTTGGTAAAGATCTGAACACCATAGAAGCTGGTTGGCAGGCATGTCCCTACTCTCTTAAATTATCACTCTTAGCAAATATCTTACTTCTCATTCATTATTTTTCAATCTTCTTTTTCTGTTGAGTAATAGTTATGCCAAATGCCTTTCTTCTTCTTTTTACTTTTTTTTCCTGTAATAACTTTAGCCTAGCAAGTAACAAGCATCCATGGTTTTTCCTTTTGGATCTTCCTTCAGGTGAGTCCACAACTGTATGGAGACAACTATCCAAGGTTCTTCACTTATTGGACAGTGAGTACCACACATTCACATGCTTATTTTTTGCTTCTTTCTACCTTTCATCTCACTCATATACATGTTGTGTAACAGACTGATGCATATCAAACAACTGGGTGCTACAATTTACTCTGTTCAGGCTTTATCCAAACCAACAATAGGGTAGCAATAGGAGCAGCAATCTCCCCAAGATCTGCTTACAACAGAAGACAATTTGATATTGGCTTAATGATTTGGAAGGTCAGTGTTTTTATTTTTTAATAAACCATCTTTTTTGTCTTTCAACTAATTAACATTTAGTTTCTTATGTAGATCCTAAAATCATAAAGCCATGTTATTGAATGTTCATCACTTTAATATTTTAATTAATGTACTTTAGCCAAACTCAAACACTAATTTAAAGAATCTTTTCTATATTTGAATACTATTTTAATAACAACACTTTAAGGTCAAATTGATGGGTTACTCTATTCTCTTTCTAGTCAATGCAACAACCACTAAGACAAAAAAAGCAATAATCTCTTTTCTTTGCTTAACTCTCAAGGCTTACTTAATTTATGGTTTGAAAGTTGCTTTTTTTTACTTAATTCATGGTTTGAAAGTTGCTTTTTTTACTTAATTTATGGTTTGAAAGTTGCTTTTTTTATGTCACCTTTCTAGTATGCTACCCGTAGGTTTCTTTTTTAAATTGATATTTTCTGAAACTGATAAAAAAGATTATTTTAAATTTTATTACATTCTATTTCATATCTACGACTTGTTGAATTTCAGAAGAAACTTTTTTGTCCATATCAAAAAATACCAAATGGAATTATACTAAAATAGGAAAAACCCTAGATGTAGCTAAGGTAGCTTATTTAGATAAGTCCAATCAGGAGCTAAAATATGGTGAAACAACAGTTTAACTAACTGGTTTAATTTTTTCTGCTTTTCCTTTTTGAGTTTGTTTAAATGTGATTGTTATTGTTATTTAAAATGGAAGATTCCATTAGTTATCTATATCTTTTCCTTTCCTTTTATAAAGCTATGTATCTGATACCTAATTTGCTTTTATTGTGGTCTTACCCAAGAACCAAAAGCTACACACACACACTTTAGCATGATGTTTCTTTATCCAATAATGTGAATAATTAGAAACTGGAATAGTTTAACCTATGATATCACTATTAACCAATGTAGTTGAGTTCCCAGTTTTATCGTGCTTGGTTTCTCTAGGTTTTCGTGAATGTGTTGCTCTTAGGGGAGCACAAATGGTTACTTAAAGCTAAAGGGTCCTCTTTGTAACAAAAAGAATAAGACCCACATATCAATTGGGGTTCACGTTTTTTTAAATTAAAAATAATCTTATTTTATTGAAATATATTTATCATAATTTATTATTAGACCACTTTATTCAAAAATTAAAATCAGTTTTTTTTGGATTTTTCAAATTACTTTTTAATAAATTCTTATTTCTTATCAAACCAAAATCTCGATCGTCCATTTTTTAAAATTACTATTGTCAATTCTAGGTTGAATGTTAAAAGATGGGGAAAATGTTTCAATTAAACATAAACCAGACAATGTAATTTAAGATTATAAAGGTCAAAAGAAAGCGTTTTCGGAGTTTTTATTTATTTATTAAAGGTCTCTATGAATAAAAATATTGTTTTTAATTGTGTGTGATAATAGATGGGTTGTTTAAATTAAAGAGGATTTTTTTAGAGTATTTTCAATTCAAAAATCGAATGTTGAGTTTAAAATCTAAATGTTATGAAAAAAAAAACTGTTGGAACACATTAATATGATATGGATAGATGTTAAATTAAGATTTTAAATTTTAAGACTAAAATAATATTTTTAAATATTAATAATGTAAAAATTTATAAGACTTTGTATTTAAATAAAGTTTAAAAATAATATAATATAATAAGAACTACTTAAGTAAAATAAAATTTGATGAAAATACTTTTTAATTTTAAAAAATGGATGCTTTTGAAGTCTATATGTTGGTTAGTTATGTGGTTTAGCTACCCGACAAAGATACTTGTCACTTCCCATGTAAAAGCAAGGAAGAATCTAAATTAAAGTAACACTGCCCCTATGGGAATTGGTTCCTTAAGATTCTGCTACTTTTTTTCTTTTCTTTTTTTATTTTGATTCTTTCTTCACTGTTACGTACCAAAGTTATTTGAAAGCATGGTGATTATCGGGATTTTATGAATTTGGAGTAAATTTTGTCCTTGTTATTAAAATGAGGTCCTTTTTTAAAGTTAAAGTCACACAATATTTATATAATTATTTTGAATTAAAATTATGTAAGTCAACTAGTTTAGAATGAAATTATCTTATCTTATCATAAATTTTTTATCATGAAGTTATATTACGTTAACAATATTATTTATTTAGATATATCAAAAAATTGTCTAACTTTTATAAAAAAAATCAAGCAACTATTGTTCTGGTAAAAGGTCAAAAAATTGTTCGTGTTGACCTGACTTCTCGATCTATTCTCGGGTTGAGCTTTTGGTCCACTTCTTTAACTTTAGATTAAGCTAAGTAGTATGACAAACTCACTTGATTGGGCTAGATCTACTGAATCTCTCGGTTTCTCCTCTCATGGTTGAGAGTGTGTACCTATAAGGCGCTCTGATGCGAAAGTCATAATCAGTTTTATATAATTATCATATAAATTCACTCACATACCTCTTAGATTGATGACCTATTTATAGTGTTCTCTTATTGATCCCAAAACCTATTTGGACTTTTCTTTTTGTACCTTATATTTTTTAAACACACGCTTGTTAATTTAGGCTATGTTATTATAGGCTTTGCTACAGTAATCAATTATAATTTTATTTATATTTTTTACACTCAATATTTCGACCTAACTTTTCGGTTGAAATTTTGGCCTAGCAGTACAACTATCATTAGTGAAAATTAACCACACAAATTAGACACTCTTTCCAATTACAAACAACACCATTTGTTAATTTTTGAAAAGTAATGTTAGATGTTATTATATGATAAATGTTGAAATGATTTGCATATATAGGATCCAAAGCATGGACATTGGTGGTTGGAGTTTGGATCAGGTGTGCTAGTAGGGTATTGGCCAGCAAACATGTTCAGTCACTTGAGAAGTCATGCAAGCATGGTGCAATTTGGAGGAGAAATAGTGAACAGTCGTTCAAGGGGATACCACACTGCCACCCAAATGGGGAGTGGCCATTTTGCTGAAGAAGGGTTCAGAAAAGCAGCATATTTTAGAAACTTGCAAGTGGTTGATTGGGACAATAGCTTGCTTCCTCTTAGAAACATTCATCACTTGGCTGATCATTCCAATTGCTACAACATAAGGCAAGGAACCAGCAATGCTTGGGGAACTTACTTCTACTATGGAGGCCCCGGAAGGAATGTCGGATGCCCATGAACAAACAAAAATACCATCCAATACACTTTCTCTGTCACATCTATATATGTCTACCTTCTTCCAATTTTTTGCTATTGGATTATTAATTTGGGGTTTATATATATTTGTTTCTGTGTTTACTACATAAAAATTGTAAGTATTAGGAAGATGACCAAATTTATTACATTTCAAAATTAACCCGTCACTGATTAATTCATTAGCAATAAAAAAATAAAAAAATAAGTAATAAATAAATAAATAAATAAGAATCACTTCAAGAATGGTTCAACCCTTATACAAAATTACACAATAACAATTTCTAACTAGAACTGCCTATGAGACTAACAAAAGCACTAGCCATACTAAAAAAGCCTAAAATACATCAAGATATCATCTTCATGCACATCAAAGGTTCCAAACACCAATTAGAATAAAAAAATGAAGAAGAACGAGATTTTACATAAATTCAAGACCAAACTTCTACTTACACCATTTCTGACACATTAGTCACTCTCTTTTTAAAATAATAAATTTATAATTTTTTATTATTATTAAAAATATAAGTATGAATTAAAAATCTCATTTTAAATAAATAAAAAAAATAATATATAAAAAAATTATAAATACTAAAATTTAAAATATCTTATTAAATATTTTTTTAACAAAGAATAAATCAAGTTAAGTAAACATTTGGTGTTTCAACTTTTATACAAAACTATCCACAAACTACTCATCACCTATATGTAAATAATTCCAAAATATATTACAATATCCCTTAAATTAGTTAGACTCAAAACTCGGTGCTAAACCTTAAATTTTAAACCTCAGTAAGTAACAAAACTGTGAAAAGTATTTTAGTGTGGATAGTTACAATCATTTGTGGCATTGCATGTGGGAACAAGCACCAACCATGCTACTCCTATAAACAAATCTATGAGACTTGCAAAGGAAGCTTCTATGCTTTGTTTGAAGAAGACAGTTAAAAAAAATATTCTCAACCATTTCTATTTTATGGTTTTAAAAGGAGAAAATTACAATAACAGTTTTTTCAAATTATACTTACATTTCTTATTTGTTTTACAATTATAAATACTTTCATTACCCAAATTTACTAAGTGACATAAGTGCAATATTTTAAAATTTAAGGGGTGCAAATATGATATAAAAAAGTGACAATATAATGTTTTTAAACAAATACGGAAGCTTGTGTAATTTTTTTTTTTTAAATCTCTATAATTTAAGAACATTTTAAGATGTGTTAGTATAATTTACTTTTTTAAAACACTTGCCATAGAGAAAAAAAAAAAACAAAACTTAATATGATTTATATAAGTTGATTGTTGAGTTGTATGGAACTATTTGTTTCTCACAAAAAAATTGCAAATATCCACAAAATATTATCTATAGAATTTTGTAAAGTTAACATTGAAATCTTCCTTCATTTCAACATTGAAATTCACAAATATGTATTACAATTTGCAAAGTATTATCTAAACGTAGACTAATACATTTGAAAACAAATATAGTTTCTCATAATTAAGAAAAAAACGACAACCACTTTTATGTGACGGTCAGTGTAAAAATTATATCGAAAACTAATAAAATATCTTATATATTGCTTAAAATAGTTATTTTACAAGAGAATAAACTTATTTTATATATATATATATATATATATATATCTCGTAACCTTTTTTATATTATCAATGTATTTTTTTAAAACGTACTTATTCATTTTTTATGTAAAAGAAAAGAGAGTAAATAACACTTTTTTTTAATAGCAGAAGCTTGATAGACATTTTTTTATAGCAGAAGCTTAATGCATGTTAAACTTGAAAAAAGTGTCAGCGAATAAGAAAATGTAACTCTAAAAATTTTATGTCACTTAGGACAAGTTTATATTAATAATTACAAAAAATAGTCCATTATTTCCAGCCTTTTATTTTTCAAACATAAAAAATTGAAATTCATTTTTTTTGTGAAAATTATTATGCGAAAATTGAATAAACTTATTTTTTTTAATTTTTAATAAAACTAAAATGGGCTAACTAAGGTTATTATCCTTAGAGTTACAATTTTTCAATATCTCATTTTCATTTTTTTCAAATGAAAAACATTTTGTTACCAACTTGTCCATTTCATTTTTGCCCATTTGATCCGTCTAAATTCCATTTTCTTTTACCAAATCCATTTTTTAATTTGATTTTTACTTTAGGTTTTCTTCCACCCTTGAGGCATAATTACTATCAAATATTAAAAATATAATTCACAATATTAAAAGATATAATTTGATAGTAATATACAAATTTAATTGAAATGTTTTCTTTTCTTTTATACTTAAATTTCATGCAAATCAATTAATTTTTACCACTTACTGAATGAAATTATCTAGTATCAGGATTATCTATTAGCAAAAACTAAAAATATGCATTTTAATAAGATTAGGTACCAAATGAAAATACCGTTAATTTATAAGAATTAAAATAAGACGTATTTTTGCAGACCAAGTATAATCATAATAACCTTAACAAAAGTTAGCATACAGATCTTTTAACTTTGAGACACTGCTTATTAATTAGAAGTCATTGAACTCTAAATTTAACTTATATGCAAGATAAGATTTTCAAATTACATACAGAAAACCATCAAATACAAAGCAAAAAGGCACAAGAGGGAAGGTAAGCCAATTAGAGTAAAGATATGTGTGATGAGTAAAGCTTACTTAAACAAGGACCAGTAGTCCCAAAGGGTAGATCAAGTGGCATAAGACATGGGTTTGTATTTGACAGGTTGCTGGTTCTTGTCCCACTTGTCTGAGGTATATATAAGCACTCTGAGTCTAAACACTTTCCTTTTTCCTTGCTTTGGGCTAAGGAACCATCCCCTCTCCCAAAATTTTCACATAAAAACTATGACAAGTGCCAGTTGGGTGATAACTTTCTTGTCTCACGAGAGAAGCAATGAGTTGACAAAGATTGCAGTAGCTGGTCCCAACTTCAAGTGCAATCAGTTGTGAAAATGAATTTCAAAAGGGCATTCAAGCAACACGGAGTACAGATGGCTCAGCTTCTGCAACACCATTGTCTACAAATTTAATGAGATCTTCAGGTGTGTATATCTGAGATGAGTATGATTTCAAATCATTGAAGTCCACCAAATCACTCATTGTAGTGCTCTCGAAATCAGAGGCTAGGTGAGAATGCTCATGTACCATGGCATATGTTCTTCCTACATGCATGCAAAATTTGGAAAATCTAGGATCTTCAAATGCTTTGATAATATCCACGACGCAATTATGATTTCCTTCTAGAGCACGCATGTGTTTCATCTCTGAAGCGATCTTCCTTAAACACCCAAGATTCATGGATAAATGGTGAGCTATTGTTGATGAACTTCCAGTACTACTTCCATATCTTCTATTTGAATATCGAAACAACACCAAGTTGGCCAATGTGAAGTATGACATGAACGTAAAGAAGTCATAAAAATTCATCCCTGATTTAAGAGAAAAGTCAGTCAAACTTGTATGACCAGCTGAAGCACTTTCAGTATTTAAATGTAGTTTCTATCAAAGTTAGTAGTACAAAACTTATGTCGTGGTTAGGTCATTTGCACCAATGAGCATTATAACTTCCAAGAAAATATTGTAATTAAGATTAAATAAACTAGTGAAATTTAATATTAAAAGAATACTAGCCCTTTATTCATTGCTGATCATCAGAAGACTCTTTCCGAACCTAGGATGACCACTTTTTTTTTTATTTAGTTCTGAGATATCTGCATTAGTTTGCCACCAATAGCATACAAAAATTCATGACACATGGTAGGAAAAAGCAATCAAGTATGTTGCACCTGTGTTAGCAGCAAGATTGCGCTGGCATAGACCTTCAAAATCATCACATATATCCTTGATGTCTTCTATGTATTCCTTGGCCTCATTGTAGTCCCTTAAAAGTAAATTCCACTGTCATGGCATGAAAAGTCATGAGATCAACTTAGTTTAATTATATTTATCCTTGAGCTTGATTCTCAAATATTTATATCATTGCTTTGCTCAATTTACCACCCAAGAAAGGTTATAAGCGTTGAACCAATTGTGGTTTATAGATATTGTATCCTCCTGAAAGCACAATATACATCATCAAATGATTAGATCATGTCAAATATCACAGACAAAATCATCTGATGATAAAGTTCATGTAACAAAAAACTAATTTTGTTCTGGAAATAAAGGTTTTCAAAAGCTATTTGTTCCTATTCTGTTATTGTCCAGCTTATTAGTAACATCTAGTATGTGTGTGTTTTGTTCAACTTATTACATTGTTATCAATTTCCCAAGAGAACTTTCGAAAAATAAATGTTTATTTGAATTAATCATTTCTGAACAATGACCTAATGCAATCACTCAACTAGCAATGAGTTTTTTTATGGTTCATAGTGAATTATTCACCATATGCCAGTGATTCTATTAGTGAATTCCTGGAAACCAGTCAAACTACATATTTTCATTACTAGTTCCGCTGAGCTTTATAGCTTCCCTGAGGACTAAATTTAACAGATGAAATAAATCAAACAGAAGTTCCATTTAGAATCGAGGTTTCTTCTTTAAAGAGACTGCAGGACTACCTCCCAAAGGAGTAATATAACAAAAACAGTAATACAGATAGTGAGCAAGAATATACCAAATTATGAACTTGATGATACCATCCGCTGGGAACAAATATAATTTCACCAGCATCTTGTGTGCATTCTAGCCAGATAGCCTGCATACATATACAGACCACTGAAGGTTGAAGCAGAAAAGTCTAAAATTGAAAACAGTAAGATTGATGACAAAATGTAGAAATTTACCTTGCTAAAACCAGGAAACTTCGAGTTTGATACTTCATCAAAGATATTATATACACAATTTTTCATATTCCTGAATCAAAGTTGAAAAGAACTTAGTTTTGACAACTAAACAAAAAGACCAACACATCAAAACACTCCCAACCCCACCTCTGAAGAACAACACAAACACCAAAAATCAAGAATGATAACTTTATACAGAGTGAACCCAAACAAAGGAAGAAAGTGGGAAGAATGAGGAAATGTCAATTTCCAAGAATAAAAGGTTTGCTGAAGGTGCTGGTCATAGTAAATCACAGCTGATAGATAATTTGAAAATTGACAGATCTAACTAGAATTTTTGTTATCACAGTGCCCAAATTATTGTAGGAAAAATGCCATTAATATCTATTTGGTAGTGAATCCATGCCTGTCAAATATAAGAGGACATTGGGAAGGATCTAGAAAAAGCCATCTCTTCTTTCCACAGACATTTGCCGACCAGCTGTAGGACCTGAAAACATCAGCATGAAGAGGAGTCCAAGATCCTGCCAGAATAATTGAAAGCAAGAGGTTACTGGTCAGTTTTTCATCTCTCTGTAAAGGGAAGTACAGCATGATCTTGTATGCATTGCTGCTAGAAGAATTTATTACACCTATAATCACACCTTTCACCCCCATGTAAACAAATCGATAGTCAGAGCAACATATTTCCTCATTTGGTTGCTCTTTGTCAGAATCAATATGGATTCTGAAGTTGTCAAGATACAGATTGAGCCAGTCATCACAAAAGAACCTTGGAGTGTCATATGCTACATATTCAGGATACTCCTACCAGAGTGAGAGATGAGAAAATTACTAAGCAAAACATCATCGATACTAAAAAGAGAGTAAAACATGACAGCTCTTGTCTAACAAGAGGTCTCATCTCAACGCAACAGGATCAAGTTTTCCAGTCATTTATTAAATTCGATTTGTTATGGCCCATGGTACGTGTACTTTTATCTAAATAAGCCACATGCTCAAAAATTGATTACACAGGGATCTTACACAGCAACAATAGCAAAATGAACACCTAAAAATTCTATATATAATTAGATTTCAGGTAAAGCAACAATACCAATAGAAAATGACCTGGATAAAAAGCGTTGACAGAACCAAAAGTGAATGGGAATGTTAATCAGTAAACTTTTGTAATCCACAATGCACAACCACCCCTGCTTCCCAGGTTCATGCATCATTCAGATTGATGATATGAATGATGACATTTTGGGAAAAGAGACAACGTAAAAGATAAAGCCTTAACTTTTCCGGTTAGTTTTGTGCCCCATAAAAATGGAGGAAACGAATTCTACACTCCCATATTCATGAATGAGAACTCTTAATCAATAGAGTAGTGACAAAAGGCTAAAAGGTATACCTTTACAAAATGCCAATCCTTCAAATACGGTACTGATACAGAGGCACCATTACTTGCACAAGTTTCATCATTACACTGAACAGCAGAAGCCTCACCAAGATGAAGGCAACGCGCAATAAAATCGGAGACCAACATCTCCTCTCTTTTCTGATCAGTGAATTCTCTGGTGTCACAATCAGCAACCTTCATTTCACAAAATTTTCGGAGATTAAAGGAATCAATCATACTCTTCCATAATCAAGTTATCTTTTCAGTAAAATCAATCAGCACCCACCAATAGAAATTAGACATAAGTGTTCAAAACACTAAAACTAATGAACTTCCTTCAATTAAACATTGATAGGGTGTATTTTATTGTATTGTATATAGGATATACCTGAACTTTAGAAGCTCCAAAATGAGTGGAGAAAAATTGAAAGTTGGGTTGGGAATGAAGTGTGACCCAATCAGTGCAAGCTCTCCAATTATGAGGGTCCATTAGCCCAGTGAGCACCACGGGTTTGTTCTTCTCCATATATCTCTCCACAAATTCACTGTAACTCAGTTCCTTCCCATTTACCCTCTCTATTTCTCCTTTTATATTCATACCCATACCTCTAACCATAACCCTCTCACACTTCAAAACCTGTTTCTGGTTCAGGAGAATCACCAAGAAGCCAGAAGAGCCACCAGGAACAAGAGTTCGGGATATTATATAAAACTGGCCAACTGGGAGGCCCACTCAATGTTGCACGGCCCACGGAGAAATTTCACTAATAAAGAATGGCAAAATCTCCTCCACCTCAATACTTCCATGCACTTTAATATAATTTTTTAAAATTTTAATAATATCCTTTTTAACTATGATGTTTTTTTCTTCATTTTCAAGTGAAAGTAGTTGTTTTAAGTAGTGAAAGGTGAATATTGGTGGTTGAGATAAATTTTGTGGTGTTTTATCTGCAGTGATTATGTTTTCGTTCGTTTATTTTTGTTCATCTTTTTAGAAGTCATAAAACCCAAAATAAAAATAATGAGGTGCAAAAATTTGAGTACAAAACTTTAAAAAAATATTTGCACACATCGAATACTATGAATATTCTCGCCAACTCTCTCATATACGCTCAAATGATGGAAATATTCTCTCAAACAATGCGGTTGGAGAAAAATGGAAGTGTTGCGATGAGAAGGGAGGTATCTAGCTGGAAATAAGGTATAGGGGTGTGAGATACAGATTTAGGGTTATTTAACAATTTTAAAAAAAAATTAAAACTGACTTTTTACAACTAATATGAAGGTGCAGAGGAAAGGTATGGAGGTGCAGAGAGAATTTGCCTAAACAAGGAGATTTCTTTTGCACTTTCCTCCTCCACCCTCATGAGGGTATGTAAAAGAAAGAATTAACCCTGGACATTCACTTTGCTCGTCTTGAGTGTTCTCTTTTCTGGATTACATGATTCATAAATTTTTTAGATTGTAAAATTCAAAAGTGATTTTTTTTAGAAAAAGTAGTTTTTCGATTATGCAATTGGAAAGTAACTTCCAAATCTGAAAGTTTGTACAATTTAGAAGTCATTCCAAAAGTCTATTTTGGATTACACAACTCGGAAGTCATTTTTTCAAAAAAATTAAAATATTGACTTCCAGGTTGTGCAATTCAAAATACGCTTTCGAATATATAATAACAAATAATATCAAGTTTTAGTTATCTAATAAGTCACACATTGATAAACCCACACCTAACATGTGTATTTTTGTAGACAAATATTTTATTATTTAATTTGATATTATTAAATTAATATCACTTACTAATTGATTAAAATTTATAAAACCATCAAGTAAGAATTATACCACTTATAAATCATTTTAAAGTTACAATTCACTTTTTAATTATCCAATTTTCAATTTGAAATATGTGATTTCAATTACAAGACTTGCAATATTTTCCAACCGTCAATCAAAATCTCAATTTCAAATATTACACATATAATTTTTTTTCAACTTCCAATCCAAATTTCAATTATAACACCTCAATTTATTTTGAACAGAGAATCCAAATATAAATTTGCAATTAAACTAGAATTTTAAGTATAACACCTGCAATGCTTTTTAATAGGCAATCCAAATTAAATTTGCAATCAAAGAAGACAAAAATGAAAAGTCAAACATCTAACTAGATCCTAAGGTTGAGGTGTATTCACCTTTATTTATGTAATTTTGAGCCTTAAATTTTGTTGGTGAATACTTCTGATCTATCAAAACAGTCAAACTCAATCATAGTATGTTATAGTTTTTCCTCTAATAAACTATATACCAAGCATGAAGTCTCTATCTAGATATGTTCATTTTGTTTCTTAAAACGTATTTATTAAAATAATGAATATGATATTTGACCATGCAAAGTGGTATAAATAGATTAAAGCAAGAGATAGCATAAATAGAGTGGTATGATTGAATAGTTTCAAAAGCTTATGTGGGATATGTTGTAGCATGTATGAAAAGTTGGATTTTACTTATAATTAAACTAATATAGATCTTAGTTTGTTAGAAGTTTCATAGGCATCCCAGAAGATAATGACAAGTTAGCTAAACATATTAAGGAAAAGCAAACAAGTGCTTAGATTGTGCCTGGTGTGTCGTGAAAGTAAGAGGTTATATATTATATTAGTAAAAAGTGTTAGAGTTAAAGTTTTAATTCTGTAATAAACATAACAAAAAAATAATCTCTAAATCGATTAGAGAACAAAGCATGCATGATTGAAGAGAATATATAGGTAGTATGAAGCATTGACATCAAATTTAGGCTTTAAAGTGAAAAAGGAAAATGTTGAGAAAGACAGGATAACTACAATGGCATATATAAAGTCAAAATTATAAAGTTGTTGATAAAAAAAAGTTGAATAATTTTTGTGTAGTTGTATCCCAACCCTTTCTCCGTTAAGAAAGAATATCTTTCACTACAAGAAAAACGCGAATTATATACGGATTATTACATACGGATCCGTATGTAACTTTTGGCACCATAAAATAAAAATTTGCAATGAATGAGATTTAAAACCAGGTTCCTTCAATGACCAAAGAAAATTTAACCACTACCCCAAACAAATTCTTTAATATTACTATGATTTTTATTATACTTATTATTATTAATAATATTAACAATATTAATAATATGAATATAATATTAATAATAGTAATAATATGAATATAATATATATATATTATTATTATTATTATTATTATTATATATATAATATATAAATTATATTAATAATAATAAGTATAATAAAAATGATAATATGACCAAAGAACTTGTCTGATCTAGTGATTAATGTTTCTTTGGTCACTCAAAGGACTTGGGTTCGAATCATAACAATTCATTATGGGAAGGTAAAGAACACAATGAATCCTCCAAAATAACAGAATTTCTACATAATTTATGGATGGGCACAACATAACATAGAATTTTCCACAACATTCAACCAACATTTCCTTAAAAAAATCAAAACACATTTTCAAGTCAAAGAAAATCACCTTTAGGGTTTCGCCTCTGCCTCCTCACCACGAACACCTCCAACAACAGTGACCGATTCAAACTCACTTTAGTAGTGATAATAGAGGTTCTAGCTGTTACATAATAGTGTTTGTCAATAGTTTACCGACTCAAGCTAGAATGGAGGGATACAAGGTACTTAAGAGTTAGAATGGAAGAACGCGCACAAGAGAAAAATGCATAGAGGGAAGAATCCTAAATTGAACACATGCGGAGAATGACCCTAAAATTAACATGCATAGGAGAATGGGAGATGAAGAACGTGCACAAGAGAACGGGAGATTAAGAACGCGCACAGGAGAACGAGCATAATTTTACTTGTTTTGTTTTATCTTCTGTTTGGCACAACGCCTTTTTAAAAAAAAAATCACATTAAATAAGATAGTGTCCCCTAAGCTAACATAAATGTGCACTTCAACATTGTGTAGGCTATGGGAACACTAATCCAAATAAAATATAATTTATTACTTTAATTCTTAAATTTTGAAAAATTGTAGTGAAGGCTAAACCTACGCTTAATATTTATTTTTATTTTAATAAATGCAAAACTTGGTCCCTTATGGGGATGCTAATATGTCTCTTACTTCACTGTTGCTTTTTTTGGCCGCTAATTTCAACTTTTCTTGTAGTGTATTAGCATTAATAATGTTATTAATAATATTAGCATTAATAATGTTATTAATAATATTAATAATAACAATAATATCATGCAGTTACCTAAATATTTATCTTGTATGTAATTACATACAATGTACATAATTATCTATGAATTTTAATTTGCATGTAATTACCTATGAATTTTAATCTGCATGTAATTAATTACCTATAGATAAATTCATAGACAATATTCGTAGATAACATTTTTCCGCCTCAGCCTGCCAAAATTACATATCGATTTTATCTATAGATTTTTACTGTCAAACTATTTCGTTAGTATATACGAAAAATTCATAAGTAACTTATTTTTGCCTACAAATAATAATTCATATGTTAAATCTGTAAATAAGTCCCAATTTACATACTTATCCAAATTCGTAAGTAATAACAAATTTTCTTGTAGTGAAACATGATGATAAAATGTAAATTACTATGTTCTATTTTCAAATTCTACTTCTCAAAGATTAATGTCACTTAGTTCATCTTTTTCTTCTAATATATATAACATTTTCTTAAAGTTTATCCTTATCTTTTTCTTCTATTTCTTCAATCATCTCTTCAATTTCATTCTCATATGTTGTTATGATAATTTTTCTTGTTAACATTGGCATTTAAATGTAACTATTAAAGAAAGAAAAAACTTTATGAGTATCATAATATTTATGATTAAGTTAATAATACAAGTTTTAAGATTTAAACAAATATATCTCTTTTCTTACTTAGATGTGTAAGATGAAGTTGACACCTAATAAACTCTAATTTTAAAATTTTCTATACCAAACTCTAATTTATAAATTTAATAAAATTAATTAGCAATTAAATGTATGAAAGAATTATTACTTTTTCCTCTTTTTCTTGTAATGCTAAATTTGATTAATTAATAATATTACGCGGCTTTCGTGAGGGAAACTGCATGCGGTGCTGGTCATAGATACTACGAAAGAGTCACACGAAGGCGTAACAAAGCGTAAGAACAAGGTGATGCGTGGCAACTCTCAATAACCTTAATGGACACTCGCACGCACCTCATTGGAGTTCCCAACAGTACTATTGTGTCATGTCCCAAAACTCCAAACAAAACTACCCCTTCCTAAGCTAAGCTTACAATTGCAACTATTCCGTTTAGATGAGGTTAGTTTGGATCATACTAGAAGAGAATCATACACCTTCACAATCATCGTTTGCACAGAAATTATATTGAAGTAGTGAAGGTATGTGGGAAAGTTTTTTTGTATTGTTATTAGAATGATTGTAGGAAAGTTTAATCTTCTGTGTAAACAATATATTCACACAGTAACACAAAGTAATATACTTCTGATTTATTGATTCTTTTTGTTTTCTGCAGAAGCTAAAAGAATCATCATCACCACCAAGTAAAAGCTTTCACTGAGCCATGGCGGATCCAGCCTCACCTAACCCTGATGATAAGGGTCAACCCTCTTTGGACCCGTGCGTTTCTCTCACTCTTATTATTGTTCTGGTTTCCTTTACTTCTCTTTTTTTGTGAAATAAAATGTATATCCTATGCTTTTTAAGAGTTGTTCTTATGAATTGTTTGGTCACCTTTTTTTTCAAATAACTAATTAGTTAGTGATTGCAGTGATGTTCTTGCTCCGTTTTCTTTTATTATAAAACGTAATTGGAAAACAATTGAAGTATATTTTTCTGGTTGAGACACACGTATGGCAGAGAAATAAAAGTTGTGTTTGATGTTGCAGCATGAAGTTAATTTCTGCAGTGAGTTGTAACTGAATTGTTTATTTTTTGTGTCTTTCTGGTTTTGCCTTTTTTTTTTTGTGTGTCGATGAGTTTTCCCAACTGATAAGTTCCTTAGAAGCAATTAAATATTATGGTGGCGAGTCAATATTTTGGAACAGGGATTATATAGTTTTCAATGAAGATTCGATTGTGTGAATTAATGGTACCTTAGAAATTGAAGGTTTTGGAACGGTTCCATAGTCATCAAGAATAGAAGAAAGTTTATGAGTAACAGTAACAAAATTCCGAGAATGTCTTGGAATTTCTCTAAACATAATTCAATTGATTGGAAGCATGTACTATTGTTTTTTATACTTAAGATGTCTATCATTCATATTATTCCGCTGGTCAAGGATTGGCAGTGCAGAAGCACTTTTCCGTGTAATTATGGTTTTTAAGCATATGAACATGAATATATATAGTAAGTGTGATGTCAAAGCAGTGGTGATTTGGTTTAAAATAACATTTGAAATTTCTTAAGTGATGATATAACTAACAATGGTCTGATTATGCTTGGTGCAGGAAAAGTGAGAAGAAGGATTATTCCACAGCAATATTAGAACGCAAGAAGTCTCCTAACCGACTTATTGTTGATGAAGCAGTCAACGATGATAACTCTGTGGTTACATTGCACCCTGAAACAATGGAGAAGCTTCAGTTAATCCGGGCAGACACTGTTCTGATAAAGGTACATAGAATAGAATCGCTATGTTTATGCTAATGCGAGTTGAATGTGATTCTAAAAATAGATTTTATTCACAGGGAAAGAAGCGAAGGGACACAGTTTGTATTGCTCTGGTTGATGAACATTGTGATGAACCAAAAATTAGGATGAATAAGGTTGTTCGGGCTAATCTTAGAGTGAGACTTGGAGATGTTGTCTCTGTCAATCAATGTCCTAATGTGAAGTACGGAAAACGAGTTCACATCCTTCCAATTGATGACACCATTGAGGGTGTAACTGGCAACTTGTTTGATGCATATCTGAAGCGTAAGTTGATTTCTTGTTCAATAGCATTTTTTGTTTTGCTGCCTCTATAATGAAAGTGACTTGTGTTCTGGTTTAATAGCATACTTTCTGGAGTCGTACAGGCCTGTGAGAAAAGGGGATTTGTTCCTTGTTCGGGGTGGGATGCGTAGTGTTGAATTCAAGGTGATAGAGACTGAACCTAGTGAATACTGTGTTGTGGCACCTGATACTGAAATATTCTGTGAGGGAGAGCCAATCAAACGGGAAGATGAAGAGAGACTAAATGAAGTTGGGTATGATGATGTTGGTGGTGTTAGGAAACAAATGGCTCAGATTCGTGAGCTTGTAGAACTTCCACTTAGACATCCACAGCTCTTCAAAGCAATTGGTGTTAAGCCCCCAAAGGGAATCTTGCTTTATGGACCACCTGGTTCTGGAAAGACTTTGATTGCAAGAGCAGTGGCTAATGAGACTGGTGCATTCTTCTTTTTGATTAACGGACCAGAAATAATGTCAAAGCTGGCCGGTGAGAGTGAAAGCAATCTGAGGAAGGCATTTGAAGAAGCTGAAAAGAATTCCCCTTCCATCATTTTTATTGATGAACTAGACTCGATTGCTCCAAAGAGAGAAAAGACACATGGTGAAGTGGAGAGGCGTATAGTTTCACAACTTTTGACTCTTATGGATGGACTCAAAACGCGATCACACGTCATTGTTATTGGAGCCACAAATAGACCCAATAGTATTGATCCTGCTCTGAGAAGATTTGGAAGGTTTGATAGGGAGATTGACATTGGTGTACCAGATGAAGTTGGAAGGTTGGAGGTTCTTAGAATTCACACAAAGAACATGAAACTTTCAGACGATGTATGATTCTATTCAAAATGTCTTGCCATGAAACTGTTACGCTTTGAAGGCCTTATATATTGCACTTCCAACTCCAAATTTATGGTGTATATTTCAGGTTGATCTTGAAAAAGTTGCCAGAGATACTCATGGTTATGTTGGAGCAGATCTTGCTGCTCTTTGCACAGAGGCTGCACTACAATGTATCCGGGAGAAAATGGATATCATTGACTTAGAGGATGAAACAATTGATGCTGAGGTGCTGAATTCCATGGCTGTGACTAATGACCACTTTCAAACTGCTTTAACTTCTTCGAACCCATCCGCTCTGCGTGAAACAGTGAGTTTGGCTTCTTAACTCCACCAAAAAATTTAGAGCTTGATTAATCATATTGGGTTTCATAAGTTTTCCAAATTGAAACCTGCTTTCATTTAGCATATCCATGCATTCCCATGTTGTTCATGCAATCATTTCAATTACAAATCTGAATGAAAATATTTTGTCATGGTTATTTTAACCAATCAGAAGAAATTATTTACAAGAACCATAACATGAGTTATTGCTGTTGGCAGGTAGTGGAGGTTCCAAATGTTTCCTGGGACGACATTGGAGGCTTAGAGAATGTCAAAAGGGAGCTTCAGGAGGTTATTTGATATTCTGTATCTTAACTCCTAAATATTTTGCACATGTAGATTTTAAGGTAGACAAGTTTTTTGCATTTGCAAACAAATGTAATAAATCTTTTGCTTCTTGTAGACTGTTCAATACCCAGTGGAACATCCTGAGAAATTTGAGAAATTTGGCATGTCACCTTCTAAAGGCGTTCTGTTTTATGGACCTCCTGGCTGTGGTAAAACCCTGCTTGCAAAAGCAATTGCTAATGAGTGTCAGGCCAACTTTATAAGTGTAAAGGGACCTGAGTTGCTCACAATGTGGTTTGGTGAAAGTGAGGCAAATGTTCGCGAGATATTTGACAAGGCCCGACAGTCAGCTCCTTGCGTGCTTTTCTTTGATGAACTTGACTCTATTGCAACCCAGGTAAGAAACTTCATCGGATAATCATGGTTAAAGTATCTTGTTCATGCATTCTTTTATACAAGAAAGGCTAGAAACACCTTATTGATAAAGTTGATACTTGCTTGAAAAGGTAGTCTATGTACTGGAAAACCAAACTGAACCAAAGATAGAGAATGTGTTAAAAAAAGTATGTTTCTAATCGTTTATCTTCTAATATTCTTTGAAAATTTCCAATCTTCAGCGTGGCAGTTCTGTGGGGGATGCTGGTGGTGCTGCAGATAGGGTGTTGAACCAACTGTTAACTGAAATGGATGGTATGACAGCGAAGAAAACAGTTTTCATCATTGGGGCAACAAACAGACCAGACATTATAGACCCTGCATTGCTCAGACCTGGACGTCTGGATCAATTGATTTACATCCCTTTACCTGACCGAAGTTCACGTCTTCAAATCTTCAAGGCATGCCTGAGGAAGTCACCAATCTCAAAGGATGTTGACCTTGCTGCTCTTGCCTCATATACTCATGGATTCAGTGGTGCAGACATAACAGAAATTTGCCAACGCGCATGCAAATATGCCATTAGGGAAGACATTGAAAAGGTATCATGAGATGCACATGGTGCAAGTCAAAGATTTTCTGACACCAACCTAAACCATCAATAACATTCTTGTCCTTTGTCCCTTTCTCAGTATTTGTCATTAAAGCATATCCAGAAATAACCTCTTTTTTATCAAGTTCTGAAACTGTTTTAAAAGGAAGTGTCTGTCATATGTCGCATTAACATTCTTGACTTTTTATGTGTTGTTGAAACTCATTTTTTCTTTTTAAGTTTTTGTGGAAGTTTAAAACTCAGTTGTTTAACTACAATAACAGGGTATTGAGAAGGAGAGAAGAAAAAGAGAAAACCCTGAAGCCATGGAAGAAGATGACATTGTTGAGGTCTCTGAGATAAAACCTGCCCACTTTGAGGAGTCTATGAAGTTTGCTCGCCGGAGTGTGAGTGATGCTGACATCAGGAAATACCAACTTTTTTCTCAGACCTTGCAACAGTCGCGAGGAATTGGATCTGAGTTTCGGTTTCCAGATCGAAATGAGAACACTGCAACAGGTGCCTCAGACCCTTTCTCATCTGTTGCAGAAGAGGGAGATGATGATTTGTATGGTTAGAAACGATGTGAGTTGAGTAATGTGGTTCATGTTCACCCTTTTCTTAATTTTGTAAAAACTAAAAACATGTTTATATCTTTTTAATAATTGTTAGATTCATCTAATCTTTATTATTATTACATAAAATTGTTAAAAAATGAACTAAACTAATTTCATAAATTGAATTAAATGTTGTTTTATTTTAGTTTTTAAAATACCAATGCTCTAAATAATTTTAAAATTTTGTTTTGTAGAGCCATTTCTAGATTTCAATTTATTTTGTAATAATTGAATTCAGATTACCCATCTTAATCATGCCTCCACCCTTAGACTCAGTAGATCATACTAATAATCTATTTGATGAAAACTTTAGAAATGAATATAAGTGAAGAAAATATGAGTAAAAAATAATGAGATAAAAGTTATATATAAAAGAGAAGCGGAAGGATAGAAGGAGTTATGTATCTTCTTGTACAATTGTCGTTCACATGAAGTTGTTGTCGTTTGTTTCTTGCGAAACGAAAGCACAATTGTCGTTTATATGAAGTTATTGTCGTTTGTTACTCTGATGATAGGTGATTTTCTTTATCAATTACCTTGTTGGGAACAAAGAGATACAAAAGTTGTATTTCATTCGTTAATGAATTCATGGAAAAAGAATTAGTTGTGAAGAAAAGAAGATGGATCAAAAAAGAATGTGGAAGCGGTGAGTGCGCTTCCTTCTAGAAGAGGTGAGAAGAAAGGAAAACAAGATAGAGATAAAACTTGAAGTTCTGATTTTTATTACGTGCAAAGTGTACATATAAGAAAAGGAAAGCTAAAAATATACAAACCCAATAATTGGGCCAGAAACAAAAAACCAGCCCAAAGGCCTACAAAGAGAAATCCAACAAAGAGAAATCCAAAATCCTCCCTCAAGCTGGAGTGCGAATAGAAGAAACTCCAAGCTTGGAAATAAATATGTTAAAAGCTTCTTTCTCTAGAGCCTTGGTAAACAAATCTGCAGGTTGCTCAGAAGTTCTAATGGGCAGAAGATGGAAGAGACCTTGTTGCAATCTTCACGAACCACGTGACAGTCAATATTTATATGTTTCGTTCGTTCATGAAAGCTGTTATTGTGTGCAATATGTCTTGCTTACTGGTTATCACAGTATAGACTAGCAGTACTTGTAGTGGTAATTTCGAGATCTTCTAACAGATAGGAAATCCATTGTACTTCACAATATGTAGAAGCAAGAGCTTGATACTCTGCCTCTGAAGATGATTTGGAAACAGTGCCCTGTTTCTTAGTTTTCCAAGAGATCAAAGATTCTCCCAGAAATATGCAGAATCCAGTTGTTGAACGTCTATTCACGGAGCATGAAGCCTAGTCTGAATCACTGAAAGCCTTCAAATGTAGAGTAGAAGACTTGGGATAAAAAATACCTTGAGCAGGAGATGTTTTGATGTATCGAAGAACACGTTGCATGGCTTGATGATGATACATAGATG